>Ga0182024_10001057_pt1 | contig 71515 bp, 69 predicted proteins | sample P32metaG_FD_120480 | JGI IMG/M metagenome (GOLD analysis project Ga0182024, IMG submission 120480) | Permafrost microbial communities from Stordalen Mire, Sweden - P3-2 metaG (Illumina Assembly) | ecosystem: Environmental > Terrestrial > Soil > Wetlands > Permafrost | place: Sweden: Stordalen...
CCGATTGTGATACAATCTCCATCTGGCAGTCCTTTCGTGCTGGTAGGTTCGTTCTGATAAACAAACTTCTACCAGTTCCAGGACTGCCTTTTCAATTTGTGCGCACAATTCAGGACGTTATCTAACTCTTTGAGGAAGCAAACTTGCTCTGAGTTATGACCCCTGCGAAAGCCCGCCAGCCGTGTTTGTTCGCTCCGGCTACGCCTTCGCTCATAGACGCCTGTCACGATGGCGGTCTTGTGTGGGGCACTCATGGTTGTTTACCCCCAGAATGTCCTCTCAAATGGATCAAAAATCCGCATCTAACACGATGCGATAGCGCGCCTTGCCGGATTCGAGTCGGGCGAAGGCTTCGTTGATCTGGCTCATCGGAAAATGCTCAGTCTGCGGCGCGATGTTATGCCGGGCAGCGAAGTCGAGCATCGTCGCGATCGCCAAGGGGGAGCCGGTCCGGGAACCGGAGATGCTTCGCTCTGCGAGGATGAGCGAGAAGGCCGGAACCGGAATTGGCTCCAGCACGGCCCCGACAATGTGCAGCCGGCCATTGGCGGCGAGCGTGTTCAATATTGCGTCCCAGTCCAACGGAACATTGACGGTGCTAATCAGCAGATTGATGCTGCCGGCAATCTTCTTGATCGCCGCGGAGTCTTTGGTGGAGACTACTTGACTAGCGCCGAACCCTCTGGCCTCATCGAACTTGCTATGGTTGGTGGTGAATGCGGTCACGTGGCAGCCGTAAGCGGCTGCGAACTTGACGGCCATATGTCCGAGCCCTCCGATGCCGATGATGCCGACGCGGTCGGTCGGCTTGCCGTACATCGCCAGCGGGTTGAACACGGTGATGCCGCCGCATAGGAGCGGCCCGGCGTCAGCGAAGTTCAACTTCTCCGGCAGCGGGATACTTGAATGAACGTGCCGTTTAAGCGCATAGGTGGCTTGCATGGTTAGAGGCTGCCAAATAACTGACTCGGCAAGCTAGGAAATCCGGCGAATCAATCATAGTCAGCCGGGTTTTTTGTCAGCCTGTTAGCAGAATCGAGATGGTAAATACGTAGATGCCCCATTGAACTTGAATATGGGTGCCGCCTGGAAAACCTTTGAAGCAGATTACCAGCGAGGCGATGACGAATACGTCGAGCATCGACCATTTGCCCAGACTCTCCAAGAGCTTGAGTTGTCGGCCAGCAGCGGATGGCCCACGATGAATGAACAAGACGATGGCTGCCAATTTGGCCACGGGAAATACCACCGAAAAGAGCAAGATTAGCCCGCCGACAAATAGCTCGTGCTCTTGGAATAGATGCAGTATGCCCCCGACCAGGGAAAACTGCCGTGGTTCCAGGTCGCTGCTCACAAAGAGGCGAACCAGCCGCTCGAAAAAGCCGTTGCCAAACTTAGGTATCATGGTGAAGCAAGGAGCGAACATTCCAATCAAAAATAAGAGTCCGGCCAAGTACGCCAATAAGAGCGCCTGCTCGCCGAACTTGGTCTGAGGCGATGATGGCAACCAATCGCTGGCTACACGATGTGTGCTGAGAAATATTCGCGGTTTATGCATATAGATCCTTGACTCATTAAAGCATTTTCTGTGTGACGCAGAACCATGATGCCCCAGCCGTACGACTGATGAATTTGCATAAGGTCAAGGGGCTGGAATCGCCGGTTGTTTTTCTGTCGGATCCCACCGGCGAGTTCGATCATGACGTCGATCTGTACATCGACCGCTCAGGCGATCTTATTCAGGGGTACATGACGGTGTACGGCATCCGCTCGGGCCGTCAAAAACCTCCCTTGTTGGCCAGACCTCGCGACTCGGAACTAATGTTTGCAGCGGAAGAGCAGTTTCAGAGTGCCGAGGGACAAAGACTATTGTACGTTGCCGCTACTCGTGCAGGCGCGGCGCTGGTTGTCGTGCAGCGTGCGAAAGGGAACAACCAGAACCCTTGGGTTTTCTTCGAGTCGTTTCTGCAGGACAGCGCGGTGCTGCCGGACCCCGGCCCGCAAGCCTGCCCTGCGGGCCACGAGGACGTTGTCACCGCCACGGACGTGACCGTTGCCATCGACGTTGTAGCGAAACATTGGGACCAGTCTGCCACGTCGAGTTACGCCACTGCGGCAGCCAAGGAGCTGTCGCTAGCACCTTCGAGAATTCATTTCCACGCCGCTACCGGCGAGCATGGCACCGAATGGGGCACCGTGATCCACCTCCTGCTCGAAACTGCGCTGGTGCGACCCGGCGCTGATTTACACCAGCTCGCCCACACGGCATTGGCCGAAGAAGGACTTGCCGTTGACGAGGTAAGCACTGCCGTCGAAATGGTTCAACAGGTGTTACGGTCCGATGTCTTGCGCCGGGCCAGAGCCGCTAGCCAATACCTAGTCGAGGTTCCCTTTCAGAAGCTTGTGCCCGCCGGCGCGCCACACGCGGTGGGCGGCCTACCGACGATCGTCCGCGGCGTGATCGACTTGGCTTTCTTCGAGTCGTCAGGCTGGGTGATCGTGGACTATAAGACGGATCGCATTGCGGAAACTCAGGTGTCCGCAGCCGCTGAGCACTACCGGGCCCAGGTCGAGACGGCGGCACCGTGCATTCCGTCTGGACCAGTATTCGAAGAATAGGTCACCCCTAAATTCTGGTCACTATTGCGTCATAAGTGATGGACAGGAGCATTAGCTTTCAATCTTGCCCGCACAATCTGGCAGTCGGAGGAGCTCCCGCGTGGGTTTGAACCAAAACCTGATCGAAGGAGCGCGATTGTGACCTCCGACCTTCACGGCACAGCTTGCACAACTCCAATCCAATGATCGGAGGCCGATGCTTTCGACGGGTGGCCGCTTGTTGTAGAGACTGCCTTTTTGCTTGGAAATCCTCCGGTACACCTAGTCCTGTTTCATCACCTTGAAAGGAAGTGCCTGATTTGACCACCGTTCCACTTGTTTGTTGCTCGTTAGCTTTGCTGCTGGCGGTCGCCGCACTAGTGCGCGAGATGCGCTTGCGACGTGCTTTGCAAAGCCTGATTGTCCGACTCCTCGCGCACTGGAGACAATATGTCCAAGGGAAATCTCCTCCGGACGATGATCGTCCTGCCGGCACTCCTCGTGATCATCAGCGGTTGTGAAAACGACACTTCCCAAGTAGCCCAAGTGACGCAGGAAGCGGCCACGCGCCAGGCGGAGCAATCGCTCGAAATGGCGCACCTCAATCACGAAGTCGCCGCGGGGAGCAAGCGACTTGTCGAGGGACAGGCCAATGCTGCTCAGCAGTGGCAGACCATGGAGCAGAAGATCCACGAGCAGCAAGATCACTTGGAGGCTGAGCGCCGCCAGCAGGCTGACACCCGGCAGCGTGATTCGCTGCTCGCGCCGATCCTGTGGACCACAGGCGCCTTGCTGCTGTGCTGTTTGCCTCTGCTGGTCTGCTGGCAATTACTTACCGGACTAGCGACAGAAACCCAGGAAGCCACGATCACCCAATTGCTGCTCGATGAGATGATTAGTCCGAGCAGGATAGCAACTCAGCCGGGTGACGCACTGCCCACATGGGAAGCCTCGCGGGCGTCGTCGGGAAAGACCGATTCTTCGTTGGCACTGCTTCCCAATGATCCAGGTGAAGGACAGGAGTCTTGCCATCGGAATAACGCATAACCTGCCCGCCCACAGTGCCAGGATTTTCAATTCAACCTTTTTTGTTAGGGAGATCTACGGATGAAGATTTTGTACATCAACAATGACGGAGCCGGTTTTGCCGACTACCTTGACGTGGCCGCCGGGACGACGGTGGCCGCGCTATTTGCCGAGCAATTGCCCCACGGTAAGTCCCAGGACTATTTAATTAGGGTCAATCGTCAACCAACGGCATCGAATTATGTCCTGCTGGAAGGAGACCGGGTGAGCATTACACCCACCAAGATCGAAGGGGCTGTTCATATATAGTTGTCAAACTCACTTCCGCGGGGCCTGACTGAGCGCTCAGTCAGGCCCCGCTTTTTTCATGCGCAAAGCGCAACAAATGCCATGCAAACCTTGAACCACAACTTTTTACGAACTGCCGCCCTGATCCAGCGCGAACTGGCCCAGCAGGCCTGTGAAATCGATGCGTTGCCATTGGACGAAGCGCGATGGCGCCGCATCATCGGCGTGGCCCGCAGCGCGCAACTCGCTGACTATCGGGGCTGGCACTATGCAGGACGCCACCGGGAAGAACAGCTGCTGCACGAGATCGATGACCTCCAAACGGACCTCGGCCGAGTGACCGACCAACTACGCAGGCGACTGGCACCCCAGAACATTCCCACACCAGCCGAGCTGTACCGGGACCTAGTGGCCCTAGAAAGCGAATTTGAAGCAGTCCAGTGTGAGCGGGATGAACACTTGATTGCGGTAACGACCCGACCGATCGAGCTGGAAGGAATCGACTTGGGCCGATTTCAGATCCGATTGAATTGGCGGCGCCGCCAGGAAGGTCACTCTTATGTCGTGGTGGCACTCGATCCCAATCCGGCGCAGTCCAACGACAGTATTACCCATCCCCACGTCAGTGACGAGACGCTCTGTGAAGGAGATGGACGCCGGGCGATTCATGCCGCGCTGGCCGCCGGTCGACTGCATGACTTTTTCACGATTGTCGACCGATTATTGAATACCTATGCCTCGGGACGCGCCTATGTGGAGCTGGACAACTGGTCCGGGATTCCTTGCCATGACTGCGGTGGCAGTGTCTCGGAAGACGACCGCTACCTCTGTAATCGCTGCGAAGAAACGCTCTGTCCCGATTGCTCAACGTATTGTCGCCAGTGTGATCAAGTGTCTTGCTCCGGCTGCAGTTCAGCGTGCCAACTTTGTGACAAGCCAACTTGTAGTTCTTGTCTGGATCGCTGCTGCTCGTGTGGCAGTTTGGTTTGCTCCGATTGCTTCACCCAAAACCTCTGTACCCAATGCCATGAAACACAATCTGACGAAGAAGAAGCGGAAGATTTGGAATCGTTCGATTCCGCAAAGCCCACGCCTGCGGTTCCTTCCGCCGGCCTGGGCAAAATTACTATACCTACGTGACCGCGGGCCGACGGAAGTCGGCGGCTTTGCCATCGCTGCGACCGATGATCCCTTACTGGTAACTGATCTGCAATTGGTGGATCAAAACTGTACTGGGGTCACGCTCGCCTTCGACGATCAGGCGGTTGCTGACTTCTTTGACCAGCAAGTGGATCGGAGATTACGTCCGGAACAGTTTGCCCGGATCTGGGTCCACACCCATCCAGGCAAATCTGCGGAGCCCAGCTTTGTCGACGAAGAGACGTTTGAACGAGTCTTCGGCCGGACCCAGTGGGCCGTGATGTTCATTCTGGCCCGTGGAGGAGAGACCTATTGCCGGCTGCAATTCCATGTGGGGCCCGGAGGCGCAGTCGAACTGCCGGTGGAGATGGAGTACTGCCAACCATTCGCCGCCAGCGACCAGGCTGCCTGGGAAGTCGAATATCTAGCTAAGGTCCGGCCAATTCCTGATTTGTCCCGCGCTGTGAACCGGAGCGAGTCTGGCGGTGAATCGCAAACGTTAATTATCACACCCTCGAACGGCGCGACATTGTTAAGCGGCGTCGAAGGGGATTTCGATGCTCACTTTGCTCAGGAGGCTAACTGGTATGACTTCTGAAACAAACCGTTTTATTCGGCAGGCGGAACTAGTTCCCCAGGACCACCTGGCCAGTCTCTCTGCGACCGTGATTGGGGTGGGGGCCATTGGCCGCCAGGTCGCCCTACAACTGGCGGCGCTGGGGGTTCGCCGGCTGCAATTGATCGACTTCGACCAAGTCGATCTGACGAATGTGACCACCCAGGGCTACTGGCATGACGACATCGCCCAATCCAAAGTGGTGGCCACTGCAGCGGCCATTTTACGAATCGACCCGCAGATCATCGTCGAGCCGCTCTGTGATCGCTATCGTCCGCGGGTTCGTTTAGGCGAGGCGGTATTTTGCTGCGTGGATTCAATTGAAACCCGCAGTGCAATTTGGCGGTCGGTAGGCGCTCGCTCCGGGTTCTGGGCTGATGGCCGGATGCTCGGAGAAGTGATCCGAGTGCTGGCGGCCGCTACAGCGGAAAGCCGGCTTCACTATGCAGCTACTCTGTTCACCGACGCCGAAGCCCAGCGTGGAAGTTGTACCGCCCGCAGCACCATTTATGCCGCCAGTATCGCCGCGGGCTTGATGGTTCATCAGTTTACTCGGTGGTTACGCAATATCCCGCTGGACCGGGATGTATCGGTCAATCTGCTGGCCGGTGAATTATTTGCGGCCTCATGCGCAGAAGGTTCCCTGGCGATCGGCGCCATAGGTTACATCGTCGTTTGCTTGTCAGTTGCCATGTTTTGATCGATTGGTTTTTCGCCCTGCGCTCGCGCGGGGCAGTTGTGTGTTTTCCAACACGACTGCCCCATCCCGGGGCAGTCTCATTTCATTGCTAGGAGACTCCCCCATGACTCAGTCCCAAATCGACCGCTCCGTTTCTCGGACGACCGGCGAACCACTGCGTGAAATCCGCCGCCGGGGTTTCAGTTTAGCCGATCCCGTGGAGGTTCAATTTGATCCGGAGCCGTGTCAGCGCGCACCGCAAATCGTTGACTGGGATGCGCTCGATGCCCAGCGTCTCAGTCTGTTTCCCTGACCGCAACGATATGGGACGAACGCACCGACGGCAGCGTTCGTGAAAACTTCCCGGTCCTTGGCACTTCCCGTCTGGCTAGATGGATTTCCCGCTGTGCGAATACTTGAACGGCGCCGGTGGTTGACTGCCTGATGATAGACGCTTCGGCACTGTGCTGGGGCGGTTCTGTTTTTTCGAACAGGACCGCTCCGGCTGAGCGGTCGTGGTCCAGGGTCCCCGTCAAGGGCAACGCAGAGGTCGAAGATCCCGATGCCGTTGCCGACGTAGATGCTGATTATTGTGTCAGAGCGACAATTAAAACGTTCGTGGCGAGAAGCCTGACTAATCGGAATTCCCTACAGTGTTTTAGTTCAATAAGAAAGATGTGATAAAAGTGCATATCGAAGAACCAAACCCTAAACAGTTCAATGAACATGATCAAATCGCGGGCCGAGCACGGGCAGAACAAATCGCCAATGCGCAGGTACGTCTAGTTAGATTGATCGCGCGTTGCGCTTCTCAACTGATCCGGACACAGGGCGTGGGCGTATTAGACGAGAAGGATTGCGCGAAAAAGTAATTCATGTTATGTCCGTCTGGAATGGCCTTTTGCGTTCCCCAAAAGATTCTAATGCTGTGTAGTATGACAACCATGATATCGCGGCTTTGTTAATTCGCATCAATAGTCGATGTCAGTTGGAAAGTTGGGCACTTTGTGACGGTTTGACCGCGAATCTATTCTGCGAACCCTGCGGTGATAGCACGCCGAAGAGTCCATTTGGCGAGCAAAGCGGCAAGATTTTCTTTCTCTGAAAAAAACTTACCGACGAGATCGTTCGGGGGTATAATTGGGATGTAATCGAACAAAAACCGGCAGGGAGGCCGAGTCATGGATGTTGGTGTCGATGTCGCGGACCATAGAGAACTGACCGAATTCGTGGCCGCTTTCGTGCGGCACGCTACCGAATCGGCCGACCTGGTCACTGCATGTCTCAAGCAGTGGCACAGGGTTTTGGGCGTCGACCCCAGCCAACAGTATCCGCCGTTATTCTTATACGAGCTAGGTGCAATTCTGCGGATTGCCCATTGGCAGCGCAGCGACGCACTGGCGCCGCTTGCCGACGAATTTCCACCAGCTTGTGAGCTGCTATCCGGTTTGGTCGAGCAGCTTGCGGACAATCCCTCGATGCTATTTGGCCAGATTACTGTCGAGCGATGTCCCTTAATGAGTCGCGTCGTTACTCTGTGGCATCGCAATTGCGCTTGGTACGGCATGCAGGAACTCGGTACGGATTTGCTGATCAAACGCGGTAATCCAATAAGCGCTTTGGTCGATTTATTGGCAAGTTATGTTTTTGCGCATGGTAATCTTTTAACTTTGAAGGGAGAATCTGATGTTCCAACTGATGAATAAAAAACCGGTATTTTATCTCCGTCGTAGCAGTCCTGACTGCGATCTGAGCGCCCAGTTAGATTGTCTCACTGGTGCAGCAACTCGGAAAGGATTAAAAGTCCTAGCCACCCAGAAAGACCTCGACCACATGCAGAAAAACCAATTGTCGGCATACAAAGACATTGTCATTGAGAATAGCGGCGATTAGCGGTTTGATTCAACACAATTGAATACCTTGTCAATCATCTAAATCTCTAATTCTGACGGTAATGCTGAGACCGTATGGACCGACAAATCTCAAATGAATCGCTGATCTATTTGCGACGGAGCTACAGTCGAAACGAGCTTAGTTTGGCGGCGCAACTCGAATGGGCCATCGCTGAAGCAGGTCGACGTAAACTGCCCATTGACGCTTCACAAGCAGATCTCGCCTACATGGTGCAAGATCGCATCTCCAGTTACAAATCCCTTCGCATCGACGACGGAATCAGCGGCGCCGACATGGGGCGTCCTGGGTTTCAAGCAGTCCTTCGGGACATCAGGTCAAATCCAAAAATCTTGCAGGTGTTCTCATATCGCCGGGACCGGCTGGCGCGACCGGAAGATGCACTGCAGATGGCGACGATTGAATGCGATATTCGGAAGAACGGAGTGACGTTCGTTTTTAATAATGGCGATTCGGGGCCGATGGATGCCTCCAACCCTGATCTTGGCGAGCTCATGAAGTTGGTCGTCGAATATCACCAAAACGGCGAAGACCTGCGAAAGCTTGCGGAACGCGTGCTGGACACCCAGCGGCTGTTGGCGCGCGACGGTTATTCTACGGGAGGCAACGCACCCTTCGGCTTCGTACGTGTACTGGTCGATGCCACCGGTACCGAAGTTATGGAACTGGTGCCGGGCCGCCGGGTGCGGCAGCAAGGTTGCCATGTGCGGTGGAGAGCCAAGGATAGGGACAAAATTGCCGTCTGGATTTTAATTCTCGACCTTAAGCACAAAGGTCTAGGAGGCAAGCGGATTGCCCAGCGGTTGAACGGTCTGGGAATTCCCAGTCCGGGCGCCGGAAGGACACGAACGGACCATGGCGTGCCTCACCATGTGAGTGGGAAGTGGTGCCAAGGGTCGGTTTTAGAACTCTGTCGCAACAGTGCGATTTTGGGGATCAAGGAATACGGCAATCGCAGCGAAGGCACGCACCGTAGGCTCGGAGTCGATGGGCACCGTACGCTGACAAGCACAGACCGAAATCAGAACAATCGGGCGAAGGTAATTCGAAACGAATCGTCCTTAGTGGTTCGAATACCAACTGGTTCAGAACCACTCTATGACGTAGATAAGTGGAACGAAATTCAGCAAACCACTGACGAACGGGGGAAAAATCAGCGGGGCGTCCCCAGGTCCTCCGATCCCGCTAAATACCCTTTATCCTGTCGCGTGTTGGATCTCGCCGACTGTTGTGGCTCGATCATGTATGGACACCAATCCGGCAAGCGGCGGCTCTATACTTGTGGACGCTACATGCGAACCTCGGGTAGTGAGTGCCACAACAACTCAGTAGATGCCGAAGCCTTGTTGCGGTTGACATTGCTCACATTGAAACAACAAATAAATCAATATGGACAACTCAATCAAATACGACACCTTCTTGAAGAACGAGCAAAGGCCGAGGAATCGAATCATTCGACGAATCCGCGGGATAGCGAGATTAGGGGCCTGACACAAAGAATAACCCAACTGACGGCAGAACATCAGGCGATCGGCCGCCGTATGTCATCGGAAGTAGATGACGAACGCTATCGATTCATGGCGAGTGAGTTCGATCGCGTTACGAAAGAACTTCGTAATGCCGAATTGCAATTGGTCAAACTGCAAGACGTGGTTGTTCCCGCAGCAACTGCTTCCGAGAAAGTGGAGGCAGCAATGGAGTTACTTTCCAAGATTATTCTTGTCGCAACCGATCCAAATGCTCGCGTAGAGTTACGTCCTCTTTTGGAACAGTTGAGACTTTGGATTGGGCTCGACTTTGCCAGCGCAATCAAGGGACAAAAGAGAATAGTGCGTCGCCTTGTAGGAGGAATAATCGCATTTGGCGGTGAGAATTTACCGACACTATTACATGGTGCTGAACGAGTTACCAGCGGTATTAACGCCGACGACAAATCAATGTCGTCAAAAGCCGGGCTCCGAGAACCAAAGTGCAGATTGAATGAGCAGAAACAAATAGGAACAAATTACCAGCACGCTGGCCGCACAAAGTCACTGGCAGTGTGCCCACCTAATGTTATTGACCACCAGGAGAGCGTTTCGTCCACAAAGGTGAGTCGGGGCGACTGGATTTGAACCAGCGACCTCTTGGTCCCGAACCAAGCGCTCTAGCCAGGCTGAGCCACGCCCCGAAATTTCAAGGACTTCTGATTCTAATCTAATCGCCTCCGTGGTCAACGCTATAACTTGACTGGTTATCGGTCTATTTGCGGCATTGGGCGGGCATACATACATATCGAAATACAATTGAATCAAACGATTTTGCCAGAGGGAAGTCTGTCGTGTGATAGAATTCGGCGGCTGCGAGAGCAAACCGTCGAAGTGTAAAAAGATCAAAAGTTAAGAGCTATCACGGGTTCGCAGAAATCTAGCTAGCAATTGCTCGAAGCATCGGCGAAGCCGCTAAATTCCGACTCTTTGCACGGTTCAGCTCTGGTATCGATTGATTTTTTCTGCGGATAATGTTTATCTTGAGTTGGCGTGCCATTTTGCTTACTATTTCCGTCCCTAAATATTTAGATGCCGCCAGTTACGGATTACGTGTGTTGGGTCGGTAATTTTGGCGAGCTCAAGAAAGCCGTCCTATCGATGGAATACGATCGTGCTCATTGTACGCGCCGCTGTGCAGGAACCGGTCGGGAGCTTCGGGCTGGGGAAACATTTTATTCGGTGCTTGTGGTCGATGGACCGAATTTGGTGAGGCATGATTATTCGATCGAAGCATGGGAGTCGCCGCCTGAAAAGGCAGTGGGGTGGTGGAAATCACAGCTTCCTCCACGCGATGGCGTGCAGGTGCATTGGGCCCCCAACGACGTGATGCTCGATTTGCTCCAGCAACTGGCCGACGATCCCCTCAGGGTCGACATGCGTTACGTTCTGGCGCTATTGTTAGTGAGACGACGCGTCTGCCGCCTTGAGGAAACCGAACGCGATCAGGACGGACAAGAAAAGATGGTTTTGTTCTGCCCGCGGCGAGAGCAGCAATATCGCGTTAACATCGCCATGCCAGATGATGCACACATCAAACAAATTCAAGAGGATTTGGCCCGTCTGTTGTTTGCGGCCTAAGGTCAGAACGAAATGGAATTCGGGAAATGACCGACATTCTTCAACCGCTTCGCCGAACCCAGCGCCCGCCCTGTGTTGTTCTGTCAGGGGTGGGAATATCGATGCTGCTGTTCGCAGTCAGCGGCGCAAATTGCAACCAGTGGGTACGCGGCTACACGCAGCCTCGAATGTTGCCGGAAACAGCTCCGCTTGATCAAATTGTCAACATCGTGAACGACAACGCCAATCGAGTGCAATCTCTGCAATCGACCCAGGCGACCCTTAGCGTACCAGGAGCGCCATCATTGCGAGCGACCGTCGCACTTGCGCCGCCTCGTCGGCTGCGGCTCCGGGCCGATGCGTCGTTAACCGGACCGGAATTAGATATGGGTAGCAACGACGATCTGTTTTGGCTGTGGGTTCGCCGTAATCAGCCGCCGGCAATGTTTTTGTGCCGGCACGATCAGTTTGCGGGATCCAATGCGCGGCAAATTATACCGGTGGCCCCGGAATGGTTAATCGATGCCGCTGGTCTGGCAAGATTCGATACGACTCAGCCGCTAGAAGGACCATTTCCAGTGCATGGCGACCGCGTTGAAATCCGCAGTCACCGACCAACGCCGGCGGGCGAAATCACGCAAATCACCGTCGTCGATCAATGGGAAGGCACGGTCGTGGAACAGGATATGTACAATCCACAAGGTCAATTATTGGCGGTCGCACGTGCCAGCCGATTTTTGCGCGATCCAGCTTCAGGGGCAACTTTGCCTCATTCGATCGATGTGCAATGGCCCACCACGCAGATGTCGTTCCATTTAGATGTAAGCAACTGGCTGGTAAACACTATTCCGCCAGACAACCTTACTCTGTGGACGAAACCAGAATATCAGGGTTATCCCAATGTAGATTTGGCTGATCCGAACTTGCGGTTCGCAGCTCCTGGCGCGACCCCGCCGGCGACTGCAATGGTGCTTCCTGGTGCTTCGGGCTCGTTTGCCCCTGGAACTACCGTGCCGCTGCGTTAATTTGAATTCTGACTCTCTTTATATCGAATTTATCTCACGGCGCGGGTGGCATCGACTACATTGCCTAAATCGACCATCACGCGGTCCAAGCGGTCTTGCCCCATACGTTGCAGCAATTGCCCCTGGGCTTCTTTCCAATAGGGTAAAGCACTGGCAAGCGCTTGCTGTCCCTCTTTGGTGATTTCCACTGACTTACCGCCTCGGCCGCTTTTGCCAGTAACTTGCAGTAATCCCTGAGTGACTAGTGGATGAATGTTACGAGTGATGGTTGAGCGATCCATCACTAACTCTCGAGCCAGCCGGGCCAAGCCGCAGGGGCCAAGTACCTGCGCTGCCACAAGAATCGTCAATTGAGTCGAGCGTAAGCCAATAGGGGCTAGGATTTGATCAAACAGCTGGGTGACGCTGCGCGATGCTTTCCGAAAATTGAAGCAGGCGCAAGTCCCTATAATTTCAAGACATTTCTCTCGATCGATATCCCCGCCTTGTGCTGTTTGAGTTCGTTTTGGTGCCATATTTCAAAATTTAATTGAGGCACCGCACGATTTCAATCCCAGCTACAGGGGAGGGACCCCTTTAAGTGCAGTCGGCATCACTTTCGTCCTGCCGTACGACCAGCGTCAAACAACTGATCGAATTAACCGCACTTTAGATGGCAGCCCGAAAAACCACTGTCATTTCTGCAAAGCGACTTCCTTAGGAACGATAGCGCCGCTGCGTAATTCCTCCTGCCACCGGCGCAAAGGCTGGGCTCGGCTAGCGGTAGGCGCTTCTGGGCGATAATTAAAGGTTTTGTTGGTAATCTCTTCCAGATTGGCAAAGGCCAGTTCGCGGCAATCGAGGCTGTCGTTATCCAGAAAATCGACGAGCTTCGCCGCTTCGCCAGCTTGAAGCTGGTCTTTGGTATACCCCAAAAACATCCGATAAAGGTCTTTGCCTAGTTCTTCCCCGTGCTGCTTTACAAATGCCTCATGTACTTTGGCGGCCGAGCCGGATCCACGCGCCAGGGCAACCTTCACGCTGATTATTTCATCCTTCCACATCGGCCGTTGGTATGAATCGCTAAACGCGGCGACCAAGGGTTCGAATTCATCGAGTAATGCTAGGCACTGAGCTCCCATCGATTTGAATTCCACTTTGCGGTGGTCAACCATTTCACGCAACGCAACCGGCAGCGGTTTATCGTCCTGCAACGATTGAGCCAAAAAGTCCGACGCCTGTGCCTCCAATGGCCCCAGTTGCTCCGGATCAATCCACTTGGGCATGTTTGGCGTGGCAGTAGGATTGGCAGCCGCACCTGTCGGATTCAATGATAACGTCTGCATCGCGTTGAGCGCGATCGTGGCTCCCACTATCGGAGTCCATTCCAGTTTGCCACGAGTTGCATACAGGTTAGCCGTAATTTGTGGTTCTTCAATTTCTGGATTTATGCCGGCAGGAAAATGGCGGATCACTTCAACGCCCAAAGTGGCTTCAGCGTCGACAAATGACACCACCCCGTTTATTCCACCCAAGTCCAAACTGAGTTGAGCGCCCGCCTTGCCGGCCGTCAATACGACCAACCTCCCGTAAATCAATTTCACTGTCGGAATTCCGCGAATATCAGGCGGTTTCAAATCCAGAAGAGTTTCCGCGGGAACTTGCAGTGTTAGCCCCGCCGAAAGCGTAATTGTTGGACGATAAGTCGGAAGCACGAGCAGTTGTTCGTTTGTGGTCACGGCCTCGCCGGATGGCACGCGCACCCACGTGCCGGAAACAGCATCGAATTTCAGCAACACCGTGCCTTTGCTGGGAACCACCCGACCGAGCGGCGCATTGTTGTTTGCAGACGTCGCCGGTGGCTGAATTGTGTCAACAGCCGGTAAGGCGCGTGGCCCAGTTGTAGCGTCGGGCATTGGGACGTCAGAGGGCACGGGCCTCGATAAATCCATTGACGAGGGACGACTCACTGCCGGTTGAGTTGGCGCAACTGCCACATCACTGCCGATTGGCGCTGGCAATGGCGGAGGCATGTTCGCGTCCATCGGCGGTGCATGGTCTGTAGCAGTAACATTCGTAACATTTGTGGGCGGCGTATGATCGGTCGACGGATTAAGAGTAGTCGCGGTATCGGTGGCTGGAGGATTTTGCGTCGTCGCAATGCCGTTGTTGATCGGTCGATCGATAGCTGAGTTCTCCCCGGCCGATTTATCGCTCAAATTGGACTCGTTGGCGGCAACTTTGCCAGGTTGCGATACGCCAGGACCTCCATTGGTTGAACTGTCTGGGTTTTTGGTTTCGGCGGTTTCGCTCGCCGCGGTCGCGATACCATCTGCAGGCGAGTTGCTATGAACTTCCGTGCCTGACTCTTGATTGCCAGCGGTCCCAGCTGGCGCCGGCGGATTTTCCACTGCCTGACCCAAACCAAGCAGCCTTGCCACAGGATGTGTGTGATCCATCGGTCCAAGAGCTACCATAATCGCACCCGCCACGATGAAAAGCAGGATCGCAGCGGCAACTAATGTTTTCCATTTCGGACCCGTGGAGCGTTCGCGCAAATACTCGGGGATTTCAACCTTCCGGCGGTGCGGTTTCACCCATAATTCGTCAGGAAGGGCGGTGATGTGTTCGCGAGCAGTTGCACCGACTTCTGCTTCCGAGGGTGATTGCGACGCTTGGCCAACGACACCGTACATGTGTTGCTTCATCTCCAGGTCAATCTCAGCCGGTTGCGCTAGCACCATCGTCAAAATTTGGTGGCAGGCGGCAACTTCTGCTAGATCGACGTCTGAATCCAAACACATCTTCTCGAAATCAGGTACTCGCTCGCCCGCCAACGTATTATCCAAATACTCGGCGACCGTGTTGGGATCGGGGCCAATACCTTTTCCCGACACCTTTGGGGCCGACAACCGTGGATTGCGCGTGGAATCGCGAAGACGTTCAACTAGTTGCCGGGCGAATTCGCTTTCCTCAATTTTCCGGCCAATCTCATCACGATCGGCTGGTTCGAGAATGCCGTCAAGATAAGCAAGCATGGTGCGCAAAGTAAGGCGCATGGAGAACTCCTGCAAAAGAAACCAAAAGTCCAAATTCTGAGTGAAAAAACTAAAAAATTCCCGATGCCAGAGCGCCGCACCTTTTTGGCTAAATAGCGGCCCAATGCGTGGCTATTTATAAATAGTGGGAATTAAAGCTCCCGGGCGTACATCCGCCCAGCATATTTTCGAGGGCTGCCTCGCGAAGAAAATCGCGACGGCCGTCAAGCATCCACACCCTAACTTAAGATACTCCAGCACTTACGAATTGCTGGGATTGCGCAACCAAGCCCGACTGCAAAGTTCAATTTCACCTAGATTGGCGGCGATTTTCCGCGGCTGCTGCTGAATAATCTGCTCAGATAATTCGGAAGCTTTCTCGTGCGGACTGAACAGCACCAACATCAGCACCGAGAGCATCCCTTCCAATAGGGAAAGCACTACTGGGTGCGGATGGCATGCCGAGAGGTCGTTACTATGACTAAATGGCGTCGACGGCGTAGGTATCAGACGTTCCCAGCCGTTGACAGTGCGGCGCCATTGACTGATTACCAACTGGTTCGATGTGGAACTGGGAGGCGCGTCGAGTTGACTCGCCAACCAGCCGGCGGCAAACAATAGCGACGCAATGGCGACAATCCAACGCACGCTTGCCAATCTCCCAAGGTGCTTGCTGATTCGCTCGGACATGCACTAACAAATCGCCCGGTCGACACCGAGCATTTGCGGTCCGAAAAGCGTTTCAACCTTGCCGTCAAAGGGAACGCAAGCCGCGGACCAAGATGATGCACAATCGACGGCTGTAATGCGGAAACAGTTACTGCTATTTGACTTCCGTTCCTCGAGATTATCACCGCAGCTTCCCACGATGGGGTCAACTGGCAATATTGGTGTTGCTCAAAGCACCGCAGTGTTGACTTCCAGCCACGACCCAGACGCTTGCTCGGAACAGCTGAACCACCTCAATTTATAAATGGCCTTTCATGGTTCAGTGATTTCCGGGTTTATGGTTGGCTAACAATTTAAAAATGCCGCGGCATTTCTTTCCAAATCCTTGGAGTTTCCCTAATTGGCTTTTCCAGCATCCCTAACAGAAAAATTTGCATCGCGCGCAGGTCAAACATTTGGGAATTAAACTAACTGCGTGTAAAATTAAGCTAGTCGGGCGACTGCTGGCCCAAACGCCATGCTCCGTTTCCGCACCCTCGCAGGGACGCAATTGAAACCACTTATCGCGGTGCGGGAACCGCCCGGTTTCATATATGTCAGCACTTCCCGTTCAGCAGAGCCTGCCTCCCGTGTCGGCAATCAATCGACTACAGCGACAGCAACTGGTGCGCGAGGCCGAAGGCTATCTCGATTTGGCCCTCGTGTTTGGCGATCAATGGACGCTGCCGACGCAAGTGCGCGATTGTTTGGCGCGGCGCTCTTTGGCAGTTATCGATCATCTCGGTCAGTCCGCCGCGCAAAGCCCGCAGGTGTTATTGATCAAAGGCCACGCGCTTCGGATGTTGGAACGTTTCAAAGATGCGCTAGTTCCATTGAGCGCTGCCGCAGAAGGAGATCCGCAAAACGTCGACACGTGGCTGGCTTTGGGCTGGTGTTACAAGCGCACCGGTCGTTTGGATTTAGCCATCGAGTCGCTGGAAGAAGCGCTCGATGTCGAACCCGGTAGTGCCATGGTAAATTACAATCTCGCTTGCTATTGGTGCTTGGCACTCAACAAGCGGCAATCACTGGCGTATCTCTCGCAGGCGATAACTTTGGACGGCAGCTTCCGCAATTTGGTCGAAACTGAGCACGATTTCGATCCGCTCCGCGCCGATCCAGATTTCCAAGCGCTCACAAGCATCTCAGTCTGAGCGGATTCTGTTAGGCCGATTTGGCCAAGCATTCTTTCTTCATCATGCGCAACAGCTCATCCGCTAGCTGACGGTAATCCTCTGCTCCGTGCGACTCCGGCGCATATTACAAGATCGATTGCCCGAAGCTAGGCGCTTCGGCCAGCCGAATATTGCAGCGAATGCGAGTTTGAAAGACCTTGGCGCCAGACCATGGTTTTTGTTGGTCGCGCTGATCTTCGAAGTATTCGATAACATTCTGGCTGACCTCGCCGGCCAGTCGAGTTGCAGATTCATATTGGCACAACACCACGCCGGCCAAATGGAGCCGCGGATTCAGACGGCGCGATACCACCTCAATGGTTTGCAGCAGTTGGCTCAGCCCATGGAGCGCTAGGAAATGTGGTTGCAGCGGCAACAGCACTTCGTCGACTGCCGCCAATGCGTTGAGCGATAGAACGCTTAACGACGGCGGCCAATCGATCAGCAAAAATCAAATTCGTCTGGATTGTCGTCGCCCGGCTGTCGGTTTGTAATCATCCGCTTGCGGTTTAGCATTTCTGCCAATTTATCGCGCAGTATCGCTTCGCGACCGACAATGCCTGCTAATTCGATTTCAGCGGCGGCCAGGTCGATGTGCGATCCGACCAGCCACAAGTTTTTCGCCACTGGCCGTAAGGCAGCAATCAACGAAGCGTTTCCCACAAGTACGTCGTAGATCGAAACGCCAAGCTCGCCTGAAGATTGCCCCAGATGTAAAGTGGCATGCGCTTGAGGATCAAGATCGATCAAGCACACGCGACTGCCGGCCGTCGCCAGAGCCGCGCTTAGGTTAACGGCCGTGGTCGTTTTGCCGACCCCGCCTTTTTGATTCAAAACCGCCAGCGAACGCATGGGGAACTCCATTTCCTCCAAGACGGGGAAGTCAAATCTTCGGCTGCAAGCGGAAGTGGCCGGCCGAATATGGCATCTTAACAACCACTGCGGAAATCCCGCGGTTAATTGCTGCGCGCAGATTTTGCGCCGATCCAGTGGACGCTCTACATAGACCAAGTATACTTATGTGTCCGTGTTTGCCTTCATGATTTCGATAGTCGAAAACTAACCGATTACCATCTACTATGCCCAATGAATTCGACCCCTATCGCGAAGCTTTGGTGATGGAGCAATCGACGGTTTGGCCCGATGAATACGACGATTGGGAGCAATCAGATCGAGCACGAGTGGAAGCTAGTCTCCACGCCGATCCCAAAGATTGTACCGAACTGACGTATCTCCGTCAGCACACCGGCTTTTGTCGAAGCATCACCGTCACAGAGGCGGATTTGGAACGTTTGGCTGCTAGATGAATTGAAGCCAGACGATAGAGATATTCCTTCAACATGTCCATTCCGTGGCTGAATCATTTTTACCAGTTCGAGTCAACCTGCGCGAGCGAACCTATGAAATTCGCATCGGCGCAGGCGTTATAGCGCTTACCGGACAATTCTTGAAGGAATACGGCCAAGTCCAGCGGGCTGTCATTATCACCGATGAGCACGTTGAACGTTTCCATGCCGAGCCGGTAGCGCGCAGTCTGAAAGCCGCCGGCGCGCAGGTCGACGCTATCGTACTGCCATCCGGCGAACAAACCAAATGTATCGCCCAGGCCGACCGCCTTTGGAACAGACTGCTTGAATTGGGCGCTGATCGCCAGACGTTTGTCGTCGCCGTCGGCGGAGGCGTCGTGGGCGATTTGGCCGGCTTCGTGGCCGCCACTTATGCGCGAGGCATCCCCTACGTTCAAGTGCCAACAACGCTGCTGGCTCAGGTGGACAGTTCGGTGGGTGGCAAAGTGGGCGTGAATCTGCCTCATGCCAAAAACATGGTCGGAACTTTTTGGCAACCCGCCGGGGTATGGATCGACACACAAACACTGCAAACCCTTCCAGAAAGAGAATATCGTTCCGGTCTGGCAGAGATAGTCAAATACGGTGTGATTTTGGACGCCGACTTTTTTGCTCGGCTCGAGCGGGACGCGGCGGCATTGATCGACCGGCAAGGCCCCGTGCTTCAAGAAATAATTGCACGCTGTTGCCGTCTGAAGGCCGGCGTCGTTGAAGTCGATGAACGCGAGGAATCTGGGCACCGTGCAGTACTAAATTACGGTCATACATTTGCGCACGCCTTGGAAGCCGTCACAGGCTACGGCCAGCTGTTGCATGGCGAGGCTGTGTCAATCGGCATGATGTGTGCCGCCCGCTTGGCTCAACGCCTAAATCGTGTCGAGGCCGATTTCGTCGATCGTCAATTTGCTTTACTAACCGCGTTGAGCTTGCCAGTAACCCTGCCGAAGATCGATGTCGATGGTTTTTTAGCTGCCATGCTGCACGATAAAAAAACAAAGCATGGACAGCTGCAGTTCGTGTTGCCTACGCGGCTAGGGCATGTCGAATTCGTCGGCGCGCCTGATGCTGCGGAAGTGCGGGCTGCATTGGCTGGCTAAAGCATGCTTGGCCAGGCCACCGTAATCTACAGTTCGCCACTAGGTGAAAACGCAAAAACTCCAAACACTCACCACAGCTTGCGGCTAACCGCAAAGACAGACGTCTCACAATTGATTACACTCTCGACGACTTATTTGAGTCACTCGTCAAATCCACGATTTTTCGTTAGAGTGGCCAAAGAGAAGTTGCGGTAATCCGCTGCGCGAACGTGCAACAAATCCGATCTATAGGAACCAGCCGAGGACAGGAAGTCACAACTCGCTGGAATGTGGTCTTTTGCGTTGGTTGTGGCAGCGCTGTTGGTGTTTGCGCTGGATGCAGCCATACCTGTGCTGACGATCCACGTGCTCTATGTTCCGCTGATAATCCTTGGCGCTTGGTACTTGTCTTCCAGGGCCGCATGGCTGTTGTTCGCATTGTGCGCTGTGCTGACGGTTTACGATTTCGAGTGGGAAAGTCACTTGCCTGGAGACGGACAGCGTTGGAAGAGAATTGCCAACGATGTCATCGTAGTCAGCGGTGGCGCCATCGTGATGGGCTTGGCACTGTCTAGCGACATTCGGATTATTGCCGAATATGACGACGCTTATCCCCGGGTGCTGCGCGATTTGCCCGATCCACCCGGCATTCTTTTCGTCAAAGGCCGCATCATTCCAAGCGATGCGCTGGCCATCGCCATCGTGGGTGCGCGGCATGCTACCCACTACGGATTAGATCAGGCCGAACGATTGGCCGGCGGCCTTGCCAGGGCTGGTTTCACGGTTGTTAGTGGTCTGGCCCGTGGCATTGACGCTGCGGCCCACCGCGGTGCACTTTCCGCTGGCGGCCGTACCATTGCGATACTGGCCAGCGGCGTACTAAATATTTATCCGTCTGAAAACAAGGAACTTTCCGAGCAAATTGCCGCCCAAGGTGCCGTCGTCAGTGAATCGCCTCCGCGTTTTGAACCATTGGCCGGTATGTTTCCCCAGCGCAACCGCATTATTAGCGGGGTCTCGCTGGGCGTCGTTGTGGTGGAAGCCTCGGTTCGCTCCGGCGCACTCATTACCGCTCGGCATGCAGCAGAACAAGGCCGCGATGTTTTTGCGATTCCCGGTCCAGTAACCAGCCGAATGTCACACGGCTGCCATCGCTTGATCCGCGACGGCGCCAAGCTTGTCGAAACCGTCGAAGATGTACTTGAGGAGCTTGGCCCGCTTGTCGCCGCCGCTCCGTCACATGTCGACGGTAGCGATATCCATCATCCGGCTGAATTATCTTTGAACGACCTTGAACGTCAGGTCCTTTCCGCCATCCCCCAACAGCCTGCGACTATCGACACCGTCATTGCCGCCAGCGGCCTGACGGCCCCGCAAGTTCTGTCCACCCTTAGTGTCCTCGAAATGCGTCGCCTGATCCGCCGCCTGAGCGGAAATCTTATTCTACGCTTGTAGCAATCCGTTCGATCATCCGATCCATTCTTGAATGCGCGTGCACGACTTTGATGGCGACGACGTCAATTGTGCAGCCAGTCCAAAAATCTTTGGAGTGCTCCGACTATTTCTCGGTGACCGATGACACCGTCGCCACATAAGACGAGCACGATTATTGCCAACAAGACGACGGATCCGTACATGGCAATCACTTCAATTGTGCGGTCCAGCGTCTTGCCTAATTTCAACGACGAGAAGACAAAATAGATTGTCCCCACGACAATTCCAAACACGCCAATTATGAATAAAACTTTCAACATCTACGCGCCAACATTGGCTCATTAAAAGTATACCCCGCCCAATGCGCTAAACGTGGAACCATGTGGGCAGAATCCCACATGATTTCCGACTGTTTCAAAAAAATCTTCGAGGAACGACGACGACGGCAAATTCTGGCTATCCCGGCGGCCACTCCATTTGCCGGCCTCCGAGAATGTGAAAGTGCAGGTGATCCACAGTCTGCCCCCCGTCGGGACCGCAATTCACGACTACACGGTAGCCATTTGACAGGCCTAATTTTCGTGCCAGATTGCGGACCACAATCCACAAGTGGGCCACAATTGGCGCATCTTCATCCGCCATCCTTTCCAAATTGGAAATCTCCCTTTTCGGGATGACTAGCACATGCGTGGGAGCTTCCGGCGACACATCCCGAAATGCCAGGCAGCAATCATCCTCATAGACAATGTCTGCAGGAATCTCACGGTCAATAATTCGCTTGAAAATCGTCTTCGCCATGGTTCATCCTCCGCCACTTTCCATACCCAATTGCTTCATTTTGCGATATAGGTTCGAGCGGTGCAGCCCTAAAAGGTCAGCTGCATCGCTCATGTTGCCGCCGGTACGGCCGATCGCTTTACGAATGTATTCGATTTGAAATCGATCGGTTGCCACCGACAAGGGTTGATCAACCATGAGCAGATTCGACGTTTCTGACGACGGAGACAAGATGAAGGCCAAATCGCCCGTTTCAATGACGTCGCCGACAACTAAAAAAGCCAGTCGCTCCATCAGGTTCCGTAGTTCCCGCACGTTCCCCGGCCACGCATGTTGCACAAGCCGTTTGCGGGCTTCCAGCGAAAACTTCGGCGGCTTTCGGCGTGCCCGTCGGCAAAAATCAATCAAGAAGTGCTCCGCCAAAAGCAAAATATCATCGCCACGATCGCGCAGCGGAGGCAATTCCAACACAACCACATTTAAGCGATAGAACAAGTCCTGCCGAAACTTGCGCGCCCGTACCATGTCCGGCAGGCTTTGATTCGTCGCGGCGATTACACGCACGTCGACCGGAATCGGCTTGGAGCCCCCTACCCTCACCACCACTTTTTCTTCCAGCACACGGAGCAGCTTCGATTGCCCGCCAGGGCTTAAATCGCCAATTTCATCGAGTAACAATGTACCACCTGCCGCCAACTCGAACTTACCCGGTCTAGATTCATGCGCGTCAGTAAAGGCTCCTTTTTCATGACCAAACAGTTCACTTTCCAAAAGTGTTTCGGCAATGGCCGCGCAATTGACCGCAACAAACGGCCGATCGCGACGCGGACTCCGATAATGCATCAACTGGCTCACCACCTCCTTTCCAGTGCCATTTTCGCCCAGCACCAGTACTGCCAAATCGGTGTCTGCCACGCGGCGAACGGTCGAGCGCAAAGCTTCAATCGCAGGACTATTGCCCACCAGCTGTACGTCTTCAGCCGCCTGATCAACGATCTGTTTGTGCGATGCCAATAGCCGCTCTCGGTCTTGGGCGTTTTCCAGCGCCACGACCGCATGCGTAGCCAGCTCGACCAATGTGGTTTCGTCGTCGGCCGTGAATTCACCGACACGCTTATTGATAACTTCAAATACTCCCAACAATTCACCCGTTGCCGAGCGCATCGGAACTGCCACCAGAGTTCGAGTTTGATAGCCCAGCTGAGCATCTACTCGGCGATTGACCGGATCGCGCACCTCGCGCAACGATACGCGTCGCGGTTGGCTCGTGCGCAACACTTCACCTACAACGCCGGCATCGTCAGGGATTCGTAATTCACCGCCAGGGACGCCCAATGCCGGCCGACCAACGAGAATGTGATTTGTTCGGTCCCACAAAAATATGCTGGCTCGATCAGCATCCAGCAATTTCGTGGAGGCTTCCGCCATTTGATTCAACAGCGTTTCCATTTCCTGTGTACGGCCCCATTGTTGCACAATGGACAGAATCGTTTCCGCCTGGGTGCTACGCTGGCGCAGCCGCCCACCCGCGCGAACAATACGCACGCCGGTTCCCAGCGCGGACGTCATGGCTTCTAATCCTGGGGGCATCGCAGCCGAGCGAGCGGAGGCACCGCTCTGATTGCCGCGGCTCCCCCGGTGCAGCAACAGTACGTCACCGCTTGGATCTCGCGGCGACAATGGAGCAGCCAACCAAGCACCGCTGGCTTGGATAGTTTCGCGATCTAAGCATTCGGCGACGACTTCCGGAGGCCACGTTTGATGCAACCCCGCTTGGGCGATAGATTGGCCATTCCAGCCCGCCATGGTGACGGCTGCGAAATCAATCGAAAGCACTGGCAGCAACAGGGGCAACGTTTCATTCAAGTAGCCAGCGACGCTTTCTGCTCGCTCAGCACGCAAAAGCAACTCGACCGCCAGCATATTCCCAGCAGAAACACTTCGAAGATTCTCCGTCGCAATGGCGTTCATTTATATTGAATTCCGAAACTGGAAGCTTCTTGTTGCCCCACGTAGTTCCACGCGACACTAATTGACGGGGTAGTGGCAATTGTGATACACAATCTTACAACCACTGTCTCCCTAACGACAACATCTTGGTAGACGACTGCCTAAGTATTGAAACGGCATAACCCAAGCGTTATCCTCAATGGCCAATTGGGGATAAACCTTTACATGGGAGGTAAAAGATGGGCCTGTTTGACTCAAAAAAGGGCCTAATTCTGGGAGTAGCCAACGAGCACTCGATCGCTTGGGCGATCGCTACGCAGATACTTGCCGAAGGCGGAAGCTGCGGATTTTCCCATCTTCCAGACCGCACGGACGACGAACGCCAACGAAACCGCCGCCGAGTCTCGCAACTTACCGACTCTCAGCCAGGTGCGAAGTTTTTGGCACCGCTGGATGTGAGCAAGGACGCCGACATTAAAGCTTTGATGGATTTGGCGGCAAAGGAATTTGGAAAAATCGACTTTCTGTTGCACTCGATTGCTTTTGCAAATACGGACGACCTGGGTCGGCCTACGATCGACACCAGTCGCGAAGGTTTCAAACTTGCGATGGACATCAGTGCCTACAGTTTGCTGGCACTGTGCAGCGCCGCCAGACCCATAATGAATCCCGGCTGTTCCATATTAGCGATGACTTATTTCGGTGGTGAAAAAGTTGTGCCCCGATACAACGTGATGGGGATCTGCAAGGCGGCGCTGGATGCCTGCGTTAAGTACGCTGCTTTCGATCTGGGCATTCAAGGGGTGCGTGTGAACGCTGTGAGTGCCGGCCCGCTTCGAACCCTGGCAGCGCGTGCGGTTGGTTCGGACGGTTTCGAAGAGCTCTATGAACAAATGGCGCCGCTGGGCCGCAATATTACTCACGAAGAAGTGGGCCGCTGTGGGGCATTTTTATTGTCACCCGCATCTGATGGCATTACCGGCGAAATTTTGCACGTTGACGCTGGTTACAATATCATGGGCACGCCAGGACGGCTGCTGGACAAATTCAAGAAGTGATCGAGTGAGCAAGACCGCAAGGTCTAACTGAGTTGTATCGATCGCGGCATTAACACGTATCCAATACGGCAATGCCAACGCCCGCCGATATACCGATTGCAGTTGCTATTGCTGTAGTGCAGGAAGGTGGGTGGTTCTTGGTGGGAGTGCGACCGCCTGGCGTTCCTTTGGCGGGATTGGCAGAGTTTCCCGGCGGTAAGGTATATGAAGGTGAATTACCTGAGGATGCCGCAGTTCGGGAGTGCCACGAAGAAACCGGTTTGAACGTCGAAGTAGTCAACAAATACTTTTCGACGATTCATCGTTACGACCATGGGTTGCTCGAGATTCATTTCTTTCGCTGCTGTCCGATTCATGCTGGCAGCGCTAGCCGAGGGCCACGGCCGCCTTTTCGGTGGATCACCGCCGCGGAATTGGCCAATTTGGAGTTTCCCGCTGCCAATCATTCCCTAACTGAGGAGCTCTTGCATACTGCAAGACTCGGTGCCAGGTTGCGGCCAAAGCGGCCTTAAATGTTGTAGAACGAATTCCGCAACGTTCAATCTCGGTCGTCATAGTGCCGCGGAGACCATTGCATGATGTTAATCCAAAAATCGCGGTGAGAAAATCGCTCTAGGAGATTTCGCAGCCGGCCGGGTAAACTTTGCAACCTTTACAAAAGCAATCGCAATCGTTTGACGACGAACACCGACTTTGATTTTGGTGCATAGCGGTGCAAGGTAAACAATGCATATGAGTTGTGATCATTATTTATATCGACGACGACCTTAAGAGTTTTTCATTGGCACGCGACATGCTGCACCGTGGCCCGAATCAATCAGCTTGCAATTATAAGTGTGATTGTACCGGCGGCTGACGCATTTGAATTCCGCCTTCGAAACCTACCCCGCCGTGGCGGCATGGATGTCGCCACGATAATCTCACTACACCTTTGTTTGCGGAGACCCAGAGCATGGAAGCTCGCTTCTTTCCTGCGGCAACCCTGTCGGCAATTGTTGTTTGGGTGAGTCCTGCCGTATCATTCGGCGCAAGCACCCGCACGGCAAATTTCGTTATCGAAGCGCCGACGCCAGAGCTAGCCGAAGAAATCGGCAAACAGGCCGAGCATTATCGCCACGATTTGGCGATCGCTTGGCTGGGATCGCCAATGCCGAATTGGACGCGTCCTTGTCCGATCCATGCCGACGTGGCGCCGACTTTGGGTGCTGGGGGTGCCACTAGCTTCGTGTTTGATCGAGGCGAAGTATTTGACTGGGACATGAGAATTCAAGGCTCGGAAGAGCGGATTCTCGACAGTGTGCTGCCGCACGAGGTAACGCATACCATTTTCGCCAGCTATTTTCGCCGACCTTTGCCGCGTTGGGCCGACGAAGGAGCATGCACCACGGTAGAACATGCTTCAGAACGGAATAAACAGCAAGTTATGTTAGTCAATTTTCTACGCACGGATCACGGAATTGCGTTTGATAAGCTATTCGCCATGAAAGAATATCCGCACGACGTGCTGCCCTTATACTCAGAAGGATATTCGCTGGCCCGGTTTTTGATCGATCAAGCCGGCCGTCAAGAGTTTTTGGAATTCGTCGGTGAGGGAATGAAAACTGAGAACTGGCCCGCCGTTACCAAGCAGCACTACGGATACGCCAGTTTGCAAGCACTACAAGACCAGTGGCTTGAATGGGTGAAGCAGGGCAGTCCTGCGCTTCCACAACGCGCTCCGGGCGCTTTGGCGGCAAACGATCGATCGTCGTCGCGATCTTCAGAGCAACCACTTTATCGTGCCCAGAGCGATGATCGTGCATCGCTCACTGCCGGTAAGAATTCTTTAGCGGCGTATGGTGTCAATCGCTCGTCGGTTAGCAAAGCAGGTGCTACGTTGGACGACCAAGGCTGGGGTCCCGTAGCGAAGGCGGATCCTTCTGGAACCGTAGCGGGAACTTCTGTGTACGAGCAAGGTTCCACTGCAGAGTCGCAGCCCGCAGCTAAGGAAGAGGCTGGAACATTGGCAAATGGTTCTCAACGAGAACCGGAATACGTAGCCAAGCGTGATGATATTGCGGGTACATCGGGTACGGCCGCGCAGGATCATCATGTGATCTTGCAATGGACCCGGACCGAGTAGATTTAGGTGACCCGTTGCAAGTTGCAAGATGGCCGGAGGGTGAGTGCAAAACTCCATCAGCCACTATTTCCGGCGTAGACTAGCGCGGAAACATTGAAATCGTAATGTGATAAAATACCGGCGCGGCAAAGCAGATCGAGTCGATCCGGTCCAATACGCCGCCGTGCCCTTCAACAAGGGTGCCGTAATCTTTCACGCCGCGGTCACGTTTGATGGCCGACATAGTCATTCCGCCGCAGAATCCCAAGACGCTGATGACTAGCGTCAAACCGGCTGCCTGCCACGGCTGAAACGGTGTGGCCCACCACAGCGCGGCGCCGATCAATGTATTGCTGGCGATACCGCCTAAAAAACCTTCCCACGTTCGGTTGGAACTGATGCTGGGCACAATAATTCGCCGCCCGATTAATTTTCCCCAAACGTACTGCAGCCCGTCGCCCATTTGTACCATCAGAATGAAAAAAAACAGCAAGCGATAATTTGAACCGGCGTAATCTTTGATATTCAAATACAACAGCGCGGGTGCAAAACTCAAACAGTACACACAAATCATGAGCCCGGTTTGTATTTTTGCCACTCGCTCTAAGTAGCGCTTGTAATCGCCGGAGAGTGCAATTCGGGCCGGCACGAAGAGAAACGCATAGACGGGAATCAGTACGTTAAACAATTGATAAGCGTTGAGTCCGACGAGTACATATTGCAGCGGCGTGAATAATATGAAAGCCCAAAACAAGGCCCGGTGATCACCCAGCCGAGTCGGCGTAATCGTGATGAATTCTCGCAATGCGACGAATGAAATAAACCCAAACATGGCCACAGTCAGCCCTTCTCCAATGAATCGGGCCGTGGCCAAAAGAGCGCACATCATCCACCAGGCGCGTAGCCGCAAATTGAAAGCACGCACCGCGGCTGCATTCAACCCGGTATCCGGATGGCGCTTGAGGAATTGCCCAATAATCGTGCCCACGGTAAGCAATCCCAACACGCCGCTTACCAGAGCTAATGTTTTCCAATCTTCCATAGATTTCTGGGTTCTGGGAGTTCGGTTTCAGAATAGAAAACTAGAAATGCGGCCTTGGAACTTTTTCAGAGTTTGCTCGCTGATCGTTCTTGTGTATATACCCGCAACCCTTGGCAGGTTAACGCGGAGCCCGTGACAAGAATACGTCATTCCATGACGATAGAGATGTAGCATCTAGACATCTTTGAGTCGCCGTACTGCATCCCGAGCCCGCTTCAGAAACTCATTTTTGGGCTCCTTTTTTTCGAGCCAGATGGGCGGCCCAAAGGTAATGCAACTAAGCAATGGCACGGGCAATATTTCACCCCGGGGCAGCACGCGGTTCATATTGTCGATATACACGGGCACTAGTTCCAGGTCGGGGCGCTTTTTTCCCAAATAGTACAGACCACTTTTGAATTCGCCGATTTCTCCGGTAATACTACGGCCCCCTTCCGGAAAGACAATCAGCGATTTGGTTTCACCCATTTCGCGGATCATCATGTCGATCGGGCTGTTATGAACTTTGATTTCGGTGCGGTCGATTAACAACGCATCGAAGACTTTGGTGGCTAGATAGCGGCGGATTGCGCCTTTGTTCCAATAATCCTTGGCCGCAACCGGCCGGGTCAGATTCCTTAATTCATATGGCAGCGACGACCACACAACCAGTGCATCCAAATGGCTGGTGTGGTTGGCAAAATAAATGCGTTGGCAGGTGTCGGGCTGGCAATCGACCCAGCGAGCGCTTGCGCCGCTTAAGAACTTAGCGATCGCGGCCAGAAAGGTGCCTGTCATCCAGAAGATTGGGTTTCGATCTGGCGGGAGCGCGGCCCGACGGTAGCGCTCTCGGCCCACGAATCGAGGTTTCTGAGGAAACGTGGTGGAAAGCTGCATATTATCGTGGCTTGCTGGATGGGGCAAATGCCCGAAACGCTGCCCGGAAAACGAAATAAAGAATAGCTGCGGTAGTCATGCTTCTCGGTCCCGTCCCTGGTTTCGAGCTGCCGCCAACGATGCGGCCAATCGTGTAGGCGCAAAATACGACCGGTCTATACGTCGCCGGCCAGCGATTGAAAGTCACACGATAATTCCAGACAACCGTCGATAATTTGACGGGTCCGCGATCACAAGCACTCGACCCAAGGTTTTAATTGGGCCCAAGGCGATAAAGTCACTGTAGATGTTCAGGTCAGGACGATACTGCCGATTTGTCCCGAACAGTTACCTGCAAACAGGATTTTTGCCGGTATAGGCATTCCAGCAATTCCTCGTAGCCCGCGACCATCCGATCGACCGACCAATGCTGGATTACATGCCGACGACCAGCGGACCCCATGCGTCGAGCTTTGGCAGGATCGAGGAGTAGCTCAATGATCCGACCCGCCATCGCTTGTTCGGCGCCAGGGTCGACAAGATAGCCTGTTTCACCGTCTAGTACGGTTTCGGGAACGGAACCGACGCGGGTTGCTACCACTGGTTTACCGGTGGCAAGTGCCTCAAGGATTGAAACCGGATTAGCCTCGTTGTGCGATGTCAGCACAAATACGTCGAGCAAGTTGAGTAATTGCGCAACATCGGGACGCTTGCCGAGAAAATGAACGCGGTCAGCGATCGCAAGCTGTCTGGCCAGTGATTCCAACTCGGCACGTCGCGCCCCATCGCCAATTATAAGAAAATGAGATTCTGGCACTTCGTTGCGCACATGTGCTGCTACCCTCAGAAACATCTCATGATTTTTTTCCGGCCGCAAAACGGCGACAATGCCGACCAAAGGCGCGGTGAGCGGGATCTTTAGTTGATTGCGAAGATCGTCGTCGAGTGGCCGCGGACGATATTTTTCTGTATCGATTCCGTTGGGAATCGTGTAAATTCGGCCGGGCGGTAGCCGTTCGACGTGCAACAAATGTTGCGCATGCCCGTTTGCCACTGCCACAAATGCGTCGGTTAATCGCGTTAAACGCCGGTTCAGCCACGTGATGCCGTCGGGCCAACCGGTAGAATGCAGCGCAGAAATAATGACGGGTACACGCGCACGCCAGGCCGCTAGCCTGCCCCAGAACATTTTGTCGCCTGCGCCGACCGTTACGACGGCATCAATTTGCCGATCTCGGAATAGCCGCGCGAGGCGACGTAGAATTCGCACATCGAATTTGTGCTTCAATAAATTTGAATGCACGGGAATTTCTCGAGCCAATTCTTCTCCGAGTTCCCCCCGTTCTTTTAGACAGCAGAGTTCAGGTGCGACGCGCGATCGGTCGAGCCGCCGTAGAAGGTTAAATAGCAAAGTTTCCGCGCCCCCAACGTGCATGGCGGTAGTGCAAAACATTACTCGCAAAGGGCGAGACGACCGCGTTTCCGCATCCATATCGCTTGGGAAGCCATGGTTTTCGGAATCAGCCTCAACAGTGTTTTCTGATGATGATAACACGCCGGTTTTAATTGCCCTTTCATCGGTTGAAGAATGTCTCGCCGCCGACGCGGAACCCGTTTTTCTTCGCCGGGTAAACTGCACGGCCCGGAACTGGTGTATGTATCTGCGCCATACGGCCGTCAATCGCTGTTTTTCGTCGTGAGAGAGAATTCGATCCGTTCCGACGATCCCGCAAATGGTTGCGGCGAAGACAGTCAACGCGGCCCAAGATCCCAAGCCTAGTGATAACGGTAAGAGCGACACGACCAATAGCGAGCGTTCGATTTTCATACCCAACCATGCATTGAACCGAAGAATCAAAGCCAGAGCAGTGAAATTGGCCACTGCGGTGGCCCAGACAGCGCCCGGCAAGCCGAAGCGCGGCAGCAGAATTAAATTCAGTACCACATTGGTGATCAGCCCAATCAGCAGTGCCAAACAACTTAGCTGAGCTCGCTCGGCACACCATAAATACATTTGGGCCATGGTCGCCAGACCAAACCAGGAGCAATACGTGAGTGTCCACGGAAGTATCTCAAGGCCTCCGTGAAATTTTCCTTTGAAAGCCACATTGAACAAAATCGGTCCTGCCAGCAAAATTGCGATGGAGCCGGCAAATAGCAATAGACCGAGCAGTTTGAGCATCAGATTCATTCTGGCCGACACTTGTTGGCGGCGACCTGCTTCCCAGTCATGACTGATATGTGGCAGAAGCATCGTGCCCAACAGGGTGGCAATGGAAACTAAAAGAAGAGGGACAATCCGCGAGCTATGATAGGAGCCCACCACAGCCAGCGGATTGGGAGCGTTTGACGTGTGGATGATCATATAACGATCCGCCACGTCGAACAGGTTATATAAAAGATTGCCGACCCAGACCCAAGCTGCAAACGATAGCAGACGAGACCAGAAGTCCACTCGATCTGGATTCACCGCAGCTTCCGGCTCCAGCGGCGTAGGACGCAACTGACGGCGCAGATACCAAGCCATCCCGCCGATTTGTAGAAAACACGCAAGGCCGTAGGCTGCAACCAATGCCACCGCTTGCTTGCGCCAGACAAACAGTAGCAAAATGCTGAAGCCCGCAAACATCAGGCTGTTGAAGAATTGCACTACCGCCGTCTTGCGTGCCATTCGCAGAGCTGTGAGTAGCTCGGTGAGGTAGTTGAACGCAATGACGACGGCGAGGCAAACCGCCAAAACCAGTATCAATTGCGATTCGTCCGACCGCCCAAATACGATCGTCGAAAAAAACGGTCGCGCCAGGCAAATCGCCAAAACCGCCAGTGACGTGAGTACAACACAAGCAACTGCAGTACGCTTCAGCAGCCGGCCCAATTGTCCCCGATGCCGAAAGTACTCAACGTAACGGCCAAAGCTGCCCGGCAGGCCTAATACAACTAGCGGCGCTCCCAAGGTCAAAAAACCGAACGCCATGTCCCATTGGCCGAGTTCTTGAGGGCTCAACCAGCGGCACACCAGTACACCCCGGACAAATCCGACGATTCGCTGCACGGCTGCCAGTACGAGCAGCACGATGATGCTATCGGACAACGCATCCGTGCGCAAGCCAACAGCAGGACTTGGAGTGTCTGCTAATTCGCTGGACACATTCGCCTGTGACCCGGCGATTTCGTCGTCTGATGTATCGAGGATGGTGGACATAGTTGCCGTATTGTGTGCCGGATTTTCTCATTCGATTCTTCCATTGAAGTGAATCGAAGTTCGTTTTGTTTAAATCGCCGTTTCGGCAATTGGAATGGCCGACTTGGTTTCATCCGGCAATGAATAATTGAATGAATAAGCAGTCCGGAGTCGCCGCGGATTAATCGTTGCCCAATTTTTCAGCTGCAGCATGTCATCCGCATGGATCCGGCGGATATGAAAAGCGTCATCACCTGGAAAGTTGTAATCGCCGTAAGCTGAGCAGACTGCTTCATACCCAAATTCGTTCGCGATTTGAAATGCCCGGGCATTGAGATTCTGCGGCATCCCAAACGGGAAAGCGAAATAGCGAATCGGTCTTCCAATAGCGCCTTGAAGTTCTTCCCCCGCACCCACAACTTCATCACAAAGTTTGCTGTCATCGGTAATGCGTCCTAGATCGGCGTGGGTACGGGCGTGCGCGCCGATTTCGATACCCGCAAGGGCCATCCACCGCAATTGTTCAAGTGTGTTAGGAAGGGCGAAACAATCCGCCGCCACGTCGTGAGCAAATCTGCGACCGGTAAGTACGTGCCACGAGCTTACGAAGTAGGTGCAGGGAATCTGCTGGTCGATTAAAAATGGAATAGCCTGATCGCAGTTTTCCGAGTAGCCATCGTCGAAGGTAATGCACGCCGCCAACCGATCATTAAATCCATTGCGCAGCCGCCGTTGCGCTTCCTCCAATGAAATCAGGTCGCAATGACGCTGAAGCCAGCGAATCTGATTGCAAAACAATCGATTGGAATGTGTGCCAATTTTGGCGCCATCATCTGCAATGCGATGATAGAACAGCACAATAATTGGCATGCGCCTTTGCGCGGAAAGTCTTGCACGAATCCAATGCCGGAGAGGCAGTGAGCCGGCATAATAGCCGGCATGCATCAGTCGATCGATTTGTGCTAAGGCTGTCATCGCTATTCTCCTTGCGGCTCTGCGTTTGCGGGCACCGGCGATCTCGCTTTCCACTGGCCCACTGTTTGCAAGCCGTTTTTGATCCACTGCTTAACGTTTTGGCCAGCCACCCAGGCGCTATGACGAAGACGCGCCGAACGATGGGGTGGAATTACACGTAATGAGAGCATCGGCTGCGGCACCGCACGCCAACGCGATTTGTATGGCTCGTCCCCGCGGAGAAAATCGTATGCGTGTTGTCCGCGTTCAATCGCGTTCTTGATCGCGGCCATGTTTGCAAGTTCACCTGGTTTGACTTGTAGCCGATCCGGATCGATGCCGCACTGATATGCATACATCACACCGTCGCCATGTAATCGATACTCCGCAGCCAATGGTTTCTCGTCCATTTCAAGCCAGGAAAGCGTCGACCGACCATCCGTGAATAAACTGGCGGCTATCTCACGATGAAAGGCATGAAACGGTCGCGAGGCAAAGCAGCCAGGCAAACCGCGGCGCTGCCACCGACCCTGATGTAGTTTGATTAAGACTGCGAAGAATTTGTCGAATTCCTCAGCCGTACGTACCTGATGCGCCTGGACTTTTCCTGATTGAAAGTAAATCTTGTCCGCGCGCCGTAAACGATTGCGATGCGGCTTGGAAAGAATCATCAGAAATTCTTCCCACGATGCTGGAAGCAAAACGCGCCAAGCATTGGGGGTACGACCATAATGAACGATATTGCCGGCAGTTTGCAGCCTTTCTAGTAGTTCGTGGACGACAACGTCGGCTGCTGCAACTCCGATAAACTCCAACCGATCCCAGCGAAAATCGCCTGCAGCGACTCGATGTCGGCGGTTGCTTGTGAGCGAATAGCCGGACGCTGACTGAGTCGCTGTGGAGTTCTGGTTGCGAATGCTCAGCCAATCCGCGAGCGCTTCCGATACGGTGCTTTCCTGGCCGTCACGGCATAGTATTGTGACGTAATCACTGCAAACTTCTCCGTCGCCCAAGAATCGGATCACACGCGCGCTACTTCCGGTTTGCACGCGATACCAAGGGGCAATGCCAACTAGTTGTTCGTTGTCGTCCCACACCGTGAGTATGAACAACTCACGATCTCGTTTGGGGCGGCCATTTTCTTGATAACTATAGTGTCGCCACCAAGCTTCGACCCATTCCCATCGTCGAAACGGCACGCCACCGGCCAATTCATTCCAATTTGTTGCCAATGGCGTTAACGAGGTGAAATCGCTATGGACGTTAACATGCATACGCACAATCCAGTGACCTGCGTCAGTCAAATCAAAAACTACAAATCAAACGTGACCCGCCAATATTGCAACCAATCCAATTCGTTCTCTGCGCGGCGGTTGCGATCGCTTGCGTGGTTGGCATTGATCCGCATTTTGAGTGCGAATCGGGCTGAATTACGCGCGCCGAGGACAAGCGGCGCCGAGCCCTAGCTCGTCGTCGGAGGTATCGAATACTGAAACATTCCCCGTCGAAGTGGTTTTGGCAAATTGTTTTTGCCGAACATAGGGCGATTGGGACGCGGCCAACGAGAATCACTATGTTGTCTTTTTGCCTCATGTTTGCCGTCTGAAACAAATCGTTGCACCAATTCAACGTGCCGGCGCACACCCTTGTCGTGGATTGCATGCAGGCTGACGCGCTTTCAACACAGCGCAAATCGAATCGCCAACATCATTTGCAAAGGTGCGCATAGCACTGCGGCACCCGTGTGTAGCACTGTCCCGGCACTCACTTTGCATTCCAAATGGCTCGCCTCCTAACATTCGTTTGAATTAGGGCTGAACACAAAGCCGAAGACAGGACACTTCCCATGTCGCGGATTAACAAAACTGGATTGACACCTGCCGAGGTGCTTCAAATCTTGCGAGTCCATCGCCGATTGTGGCTCGTGCCGACCGTGGCACTGACGCTGTTGGCTTCAGTCTATGCTCTGTTTCGTACTGCTAATTGGGATGCTTCACAGGCTTTAATGGTCCGCGACGAAGCGATAGGAGCCACGGTGCGCCCTGGAAAATTTCAACAGCCCGACGATATGAAGACCACACAGGAAACCATTCTCGAGCTGGCCCGTAGCCGGGCAGTCCTTAGCGCGGCCTTGGCCGAAGCGGGACCTATTAAGGAAGCGGTTGCCGGAAAATCTTGGCCGAATGATGAAGCGATCGGCGCACTGCAAGGTCACGTCAAACTTGTACCTCCTAAGGGAGCGGAGTTCGGTAAAACGGAGCTTTTCTATTTGAATGTTGAGGCCGAAAGCCGTGATCGCGCCGTGGCTTTGACTGCCACCATTTGTGAACAGCTGCAAATTCGGTCACAGGAGCTTCGAGATCAAAAGGCCCAAAGTTTGATCGCCGAATTGACCAAGACCGTGGATTTGGCAAAGACCGATCTGACCACTACCACCAGCGAGTTAACCAAAATTGAAAGCCGCGTCGGTGCGGATTTGGGTGAACTTCGATTGCTTACCGAGGCCGGTGGTGGCGATAGTCCGCTGCGGCGCTCAATCAACGAAATGGATCAGGAATTGCGTCAAGCCCAACAGGCGATCGATGCTAACCAGGAATTGCTTTCGCTATTAGAAGCGTCGAAGACCGATGCCCGTTCGTTGGCAGCTGCTCCCAATCGTTTGCTTGAGGCTCAGCCGCTGCTTCGTCGTCTCAAGGATGGCTTAGTCGATGCTCAATTACATACTGCCCAATTGTCGGGCAATTTGACGTCAAACCATCCTTCAGTGATCGCGGCCAAAGTTGCCGAACAAGAGATTGCCGACCATGTACGCGACGAAATCGATTCGTCTATCGTCGGCGTGCAAGCTGAGTCGCGGCTCTCGCAAGCTCGGGTGGATCTGCTGCAGACCCAATTGAATGATGCTCGTAGTCGTTTGGGCAAGCTCGCCAATATGCGTGCCGATTATGCCAATCTTGTGGCTGAGCGGAACCAAAGGGCCGAGATTCTCAAAACCGCGGAGCAGCAGTTAGCCGAAGCTCGGGCTAGCCTGGCCGCCGCCCGCACGGCAAGCTTGATTACCGTTATTGATGCTCCTGTGCCGAGTACAGCCCCTGTGGGTCCAAGCAAGTCGATGATCGTATTGGGCGGCTTACTGGGCGGCTTAATCCTGGGTCTGGGCCTGTTGTTTCTGTTGGTAAATCCCGCACAATCGGACCTGCCGCTCGTGGAAACTTCAGCCGGCGCGGACATCTCTGAAAAATTCGTCCCCGCAAACGGCACTTCGCTTAATGGGTGTGGCATGAACGGGCATCATGTTACCTGTTACACCGCAAACGGGCACATGTCCGGCACTGGCGGCCTATCTTTGAAACAGGCATTGCGGAAGTTAACCAACCCGCGGTAATGCCCTGCTCGTCGCTTGATTCCCCGAGTATTGGCGCGTATTTATCTAATGCGCTTTTTCAGGACACAAATATTATTGACGGCCTGAATCTCTTGTTGTTTTTTGTGGCCGGAGTCAGCTCTGGACTGGGAGCGCGGACTGTCAGCTGTTTAGAGAACAGTTCGGCTTCTATAGAACGCAAGGCGGTGCAAACATCTGATTTGGTATTGCAGTCGATTTAAAACTGGAACTTCTTAAATGTCTGCGGTCATCATCGAAAACGCCGTGTGCCAGCGCCGCCCCACTGTGGCGAATAGTTCACGATTGGCTTGGCTCGATTTCAGCCGATTATTTGCTGCTTATAGCATCGTCTGGTTGCACACGCCTCGCTCGCCACAGTTGGCTTCCTGGGCCGTCATCGGACGTTTTGCGGTGCCCTTTTTTACGGCGGGAGCGGTTTTTTTTGTCATCGACGGATTGCGACGACAATCCGATCGCACACTCCGCGAATATACGATCAATCGTTTTCGCCGAATTTATTTGCCGTTCTTGGCCTGGAGCGTCATTTATTTGGCATTCAAAGCAGCCAAGAAGTTGGCTTTGCCTGATGAGCCAAACGACTTTTCTGGAATAGAAGTTTTGTGGACTGGCACATTTTGGCACTTATGGTTCATGCCGTTTATACTCATTGTTACATTAAGTACTTTTTTCATAGGGCAGCTAATATTGGGCTGTCCAAATGTTGAACGAGTGATGTGCTTGGCGATGGTGGCGATGGGATTCGTCCTTGCTTCGATTGATCCGCCGGCTTGGATCGCCGCCGACACCCGTTTCTGCTTGTTGGCGTGGAATGCGCTCCCGGCCGCATGTTGGGGTCTGGGATTGACATTGGGCTTTCCGAGTGGATTGAATCAGCTGGTGGCCAGTCGCACCACAAGTCTGATCGCGATTTGTTCATTTGCGGCTCTAGTCGCCTGGCTTGCGGCATTCGGTCGTAACGACCTTATCGAAAATGCCACCGGACTGCTACTTCTCGTTGCGGCGCTGCAGCCGAAATCGCCTCGATGGATTACGAATGTAGGACGCTTTGGCGTCGTCGCTTTCGGCATTTACCTGGCTCATCTCCTCCTGATCAAAACGTGTGAAGCGGTGGCTGCGAAGCTGCATTGGCCCATTTCTTGGCAGCTTGATTTGCTGATCTTTGCCGTCGCCGCAGCTGGTAGCACTTGGTTGGCGTGGGTTCTGGCGCGGACTCGCCGCACACGTTGGCTGGCGGCATAAAGTGCTGATTAATCGGTTGTGTTGTCGGATGGCAACATCACGTTGATTGGCGACGACAGTCAGGCACACAAAGCAATCGTCCAGACGTGACAAGCCATCAGCCGATTCTTCTACAATAGCTTGGCATTTCTGAACTTGCGTCGTCCGGCTCATTCTCTTTCCAGCAGCAGGCATGCTCTTTGCCTTTGACTGTTCGCAGTTATCCGACAGTTCTATCGCATTTCGCGGCACATTCAATCGCTGCACGCTTTAAGGAGAAATCATGTTGAAACGCCTGAGCAGGCCGCTCTCGCAATGCAGGCAGATTGCAAGCAGGTTCTTGATCGACTACGCAGGAACCGCCGCTGTTTTAGCCCCGCAACGTTCTATTGGAGTTGCGGTTCCGGACTTTAAGATACGATCGTTCGCGCCGCCAACTGTTCGCATTCGTTCCAATGGCGCGGCACCACAGTTCTACAAATCGCCGATTATTCAAGCTGAAGGAAATCACTCTGCAGAATATCAAGCGGTGAAACGGGCTCTCGATATTGTTGGCTCACTGGCACTGCTGGTATTTTTGTCGCCAATTTTGCTTACGGTTCTGGTGGTACTGGCCGTTACCTCGCGCGGCAAGCCATTTTTCTCTCAGGAGCGCGTCGGGCATTGTGGACGGCGGTTTCGAATGTACAAGTTCCGTACGATGCGGCTAGATGCCGATAAGTTGCAACATTTGGTGCAAAATGAGAAAGACGGCCCCATTTTCAAGAGTCGCCGCGATCCCCGCGTGACCCGGCTTGGCCGCTGGCTTCGGAAAACCAGTATTGATGAAATGCCGCAGTTAGTTAGCGTGCTGTTGGGTGATATGTCTCTGGTCGGTCCCCGGCCTCCGGTGCCCAAGGAAGTGGCCGAATACAAGCCATGGCAGCGGCGACGGTTGGCGGTAAAGCCAGGATTGACGTGCCTTTGGCAAGTTAGCGGTCGAAGCGATGTCGGATTTGAAGATTGGGTGCGAATGGATATTTGGTACCTCCGTCACCAAAGTCTCTGGACAGATTTGAAACTGCTGGTCCGCACGCCGTTGAAAGTGATTACTTGCAAAGGGGCATATTGACGAGATCCGTCAATTAGGCCTGAAAACAGGCTTCGCGGTCCGGTATTTTCAAGACTTAATGAGATTGGTGACGTAGAATTGTAAAGATTGCTTTACGGGCGCCGTTGGTCTCATCTCTGCCCGTTCAATCACGGTTACTGTTTCGGCTTGTTGCTCCACAAAGTGCCGGCTGAAATTGCTTTTTTAATCGGAAATCGCAATGGCGTCTGATTTTGCACTTCTAGATCTACAAGAACTGCCGTTCGGTAATGACTTCAGTGTCGATCCGTTGCGCAATGCTGTTGGCGATTCAGCGTCAGCCCGGCATGCGAAGCAGCTTCGAGTATTGCACGTAATCAATGGCGAACACTATGCGGGCGCGGAGCGCGTGCAAGATTGGCTGGCTTTGCGTTTGCCGGAATTGGGAATTAAAGTGACATTTGCTTGTGTTAAGCCAGGTCGATTTCCCAAAGCCCGCCATTGTCAATCCACCCCACTAGTATCGTTGCCCATGAATTCGCGGTTCGAACTGCGAGCGGTTTGGCAGCTGGCTCGACTGATTCGATCAGAACGTTTCGATCTTATTCATACCCATACACCGCGGACTGCACTGGTGGGGCATATTGCCGCCCGCCTTGCTGATGTTCCTCACGTACATCATGTTCATGGTCACACGGCCAGTGAAGTTGGACGCGGCTGGTTGAATCGCTTCTCCGCTAAGATCGAATGTATGAGCCTTTCACGTGCGGCGGCAATTATTGCGGTATCGCCAACGGCGTCCAAATATATTCACGATTGGGGTGTAGCCCAGGAACGAATTCATCTAGTTCCTAACGGCGTGCCTTGTCGGAAGGACCTGGTCCAGCGGGGAACGCCACCAAACATTTGGAACCTGGGAATGATTGCATTGCTACGCCCTCGCAAAGGATTAGAAGTCCTTCTCCAATCAGTCGCCATCCTTTGCCAGCAGAAAGTGCCCGTGAAATTGCGTGTGATTGGGCGATTCGAAAGCCCGCAGTATGAAGAACAAATGGTTCGGATGACGGACGAATTGGATATCGGCAATTTCGTTCAATGGCGCGGCTTTCGACAAGACGTAGAAGCGGAACTCGATGAACTTGATCTGGCAATATTGCCGAGCGTTTTGCCCGAAGGTATGCCGATGGCTGTTCTGGAAGCCATGGCAGCCGGAGTGCCGACAATCGGAAGCCGTGTGGACGGGATTGTCGATGTGGTTCGCGACGGTGTCGACGGTTTACTCGTAAATCCCGGTGACGCACAAGAACTGGCCCGCGCCGTCTCTGACGTCATAGCCGGTAAATACAATTGGCAGGCGATGCGACACAGCGCGATTGCCAGCCACGCAGAACACTACTCTGACGCTGCGATGGCTGCCGGCGTCGCCCAAGTTTATCGTGAGGTATTGAAACAATGACCAACGATCGCTTGTTCGGAATGCAGATTGACGCTTTACGTATGCCGGAAGTCATTCGGCAATTACTGGTCTGGGCGCGGGATCGCGACGCAGCATGCCGCTACGTGGTGACACCTAATGTAGATCACGCCGTCATGTTCCAGGAACATGTGGGTTTACAACGTGCATACTCGGACGCTTCGCTTGTATTGATAGATGGTTTTCCCTTATTGGCTGCAGCTCGTCTGCTTGGCCGCGAGATTCCAGAGCGAGTGCCCGGCAGCGATTTGGTTCCGGCTTTGTTCGAAGCGACAAACACACCGAACTTTAAGATTGGAAGATATGGCGAAGATTGTCTGCGAGTGTTTTTGCTCGGCGCCGCGCATGGCGTTGCGGATCGGGCTGCGACGAATATTCATCGGCGGTGGCCCGGCGTAAAGGTTGTCGGAACTTACAGTCCGCCGCTGGGCTTTGAAAACAATCCAAGCGAAAATCAATCGATTCTCGATCGCATCGCAGCCAACAAACCCGACATGCTGATCGTGGGACTTGGAGCGCCCAAACAAGAGTTGTGGGTTCACGCTCATCGCTGCCAAATAGCTACGCCGGTTGCACTTTGCGTGGGAGCAACGATCGATTTTTTGGCCGGAGAGAAACTGCGGGCGCCAGTTTGGATGCGGCGAGTCGGTTTGGAATGGCTGCACCGTTTGGTAAGTGAACCTAGGCGATTGGCCAAACGCTACATGCGAGATGCTTGGATTTTCCCGCAATTAATGTGGCAAGAATGGATAAAGGGCACCGGTGCTGTCAGTTGAAATCGTCTAAAAGCGGCAAGAAATGCTATTCCGTGCCGCGAATTGCGGTAAAAGTTCGGGCAAGATGGCCTTTGGGAAACCCCGCCTTCTAGCTAGAATTCTCGCCTCATACGCTGGTTGCATGCTCCGCGGCGTGCGGCCTTTTTATATTGACCAATCGCTTCGACTTTCATGGAGGATGTCGTTGTGTCTACACGCTCAATCGAACAAACGCGCCAGAATTGGCTGACAAGAGTCGCATTCATTTCAGCGATTACCCTTTCGTGGTCGGCGACGGCAACAGCAGCGGAGTTCTCCACTGAATCTGTGCCGACTAAGTCTTGGGTGAATATTCCTGGTGGCCTCGCCGACTCGGCCGGAAAAGTTGCATATTTGGCCAGTGCGAGTGATGGTGTTGAAGCGGTGGATTTGGAGAGCGGTCAGGCAATCTGGGAGAGTAAAGAAGCGCAGCGTCCGCTGGCTCTTGCCGGCGATCAATTGATTGCCCAAGCTCCGCGTGGACAATCGAAAATCAACACGATCAATGTCGTCATATTAGATGCACCATCTGGGAAATTGGTAAGTCACGCGAATCCGATTGTGTTGCCCGATTGGGTTGCTGTGGATGGCGGAATTGGTCTTTCATTTTCTTCGACGGCCGGAATTGAGGGAAATGAATTAGTGCTTGCCTGGCACGCCGAACGGCAGTTCGCAAAGGGCGTAACCTATGCCGGCAGCACGCCTCCCACGCAGGAAGCGATCGCGGCAGCGCGGAAAATTGAATCGGGTCAGGCACGGGTGGATCTTAACACTGGGATGGCTTCAGTGACGGTTGATCGAGTTCCTCAGCCACTCAAATCGCAACACACAATGCCCTATTACGACGTCGGCGACAAGCGTTTGAGTTTGGTCGAAAGTCCGGAGAATCTGCCCGGCGGCATACGCATCGTTCATTGCTTGCTTGATGCACGAAACGGCCAATCAGGCCGTCCACTTTGGAAGCATGAAATTGCCGGCGAAATCATTTTGCCCGACGTTCCTCCGACCGCTCAACGAATGCAAGGTGGGGATCAATCGCCCCGCCGGTAAAAAGTCGGATTTCTCGGTTTAGTTCTCAGCGCGTTGGCCAAACATTCGCAGGCGCTTGCGATCGGTGGCAATCCTGCGCACTGTGGCTTTGGTTTTTCTTGTGCGCTGATCGATCTTCGAATGATCCCGATACAATCCCCCCATGCGCCAGTGACTTCGCATCAGGGAATCGATCATGCTAAGGCTGTGGTCAACGTGGCGGCGAATTGCCCGGTTATTGCTAGTCGTTGACCGCGGAACTTAATGATGCTTACCACCAGCAAACAGTCATGAATCGCCTTCTACCAGTAAGTATGTTCGTATTTTTTGTGCTTTGCGTGTCGACACCGGCACGGGCTTGGCTCTTCTCCGGACATATGCTCACGGGAGCTATTGCCTATGACGTGCTTCAAAAGGAAAACCCCCAGGCGTTGGCCGCAGCAGTTGCATTACTGAAGCAGCATCCGCTGTACGACAAAATGTGGGCCAGGAAATTAGAGAAAGTCGATGCCGATGATCGAGATCAAGCGCTGTTTATGCTGGCTGCCCGTTGGCCCGACGATATTCGAGGCAACTCGGATTATGAACATCCGACCTGGCATTACATCGATTATCCCTATAAGCCGCCGGGGCAACCAGACTCAGTACAGGTCGCCGACCCGTCCGATCCGAACATTGAAACGGCGTTCCGCGCAAATGTCGACATCATCAAAAGTGACGCAAGCAATGCCGAAAAGGCTGTCGCTTTGTGTTGGATAATGCATTTGGTGGGCGATGCTCATCAGCCATTGCATGCTGTCAGTATGTTTTCAACGGACTATCCAGCTCCGACCGGTGATCAGGGAGGCAATAAGCAGTTCATTCGCGCAAAGCCGAATGGCGAGCCGATGAAATTGCACAGGTTTTGGGACGGCGTTGTAGGGACCTCGGAAGATACACGCGACTTGCATAAGTTGGCTATTGAGCTGCGCACCGAGAATCCGCAGGAAAAATTTGACCCTCAACCCAACCAGGTTGGCCCCGCTGACTTTGCCAATTGGATTCAGGAAAGCGCCCAACTTGCGAGGCATGATGTCTACCGCGAAGGCCAATTGGCTACTAGCCCGCAAAAAGATGCAGCCCCGCCGGTTCCCGAAGACTACCTTCAGCAAGCGAAAACGATTGGACGGCAACGAGTAACTTTGGCCGGTTATCGGATTGCGGATATTTTGGCGCAGCTATTCCAATAAGCTCGCCGTTGGTCGACGAGGCACCTCATTACTGCCAGCGGAAAATTCGCAGGGCGACTGCGAAGCAAATGATTGCCCAGGCGGCCATGATGCCAATGGCCGTGGCTTGAGAAACCAAAGAGGCGCCTTCCAGCATCACGGCGCGCAACGAATTGATCAGTGGGGTGAGCGGCAGAAGTTTGATGAATGGTTGGATTGCATCGGGAAAGCGATCGGAGGAGAAAAAGATGCCAGACAGAACCCACATGGGTATTTGGACCAAGTTCATCAGGCCGAAAATTGCATCTTGAGTTTTGACTCGGCTGGCCAATAACAGCCCGATGCCAAAAAACATGATGGACCCAATCAAAATCAAAAAGCCTAGGGCTATCACGCTACCGCGATTGGGTACTCCGAATACATAGCGTGCGAAAACAAGCAGGATGAGCGCTTGGGCGACGCTGAAGACAAAACGACTGGACATCACGGCAATCAGAAATTGCCACTTTTTCATCGGGGTGGCCAGAAAGCGTTTCAGTAGTTTGCGGAGGCGCATTTCGACCGTCACGAAGCCGACGCCCCACAATCCGCCTCCCAACAAATTGACGCCGAGCAGGCCCGGGACGAGAAAGTCGATATAACGGCCGCCGGGTTCATCCACGGCTACCGAGTCCACTTGGGCAGGATCGCGGCGACCGGCGGCGCGCTGGAGCCGGTCGTCGACGGCGTTGCGGGCCAACACACTTTGCGGCCGTGTGGGATCGAAGCGATATTCATAATGCGGCGAAGCCGAGTTGGATTCAGCGGCGGTCACGACTACATCAGTTTTGCCTGTTCGCAAACGGAGTTGGGTCTGCTCTTGCGAAAAGATTTCTGCCTTGAAATGCTGCAGCGAATCGGGCTTGAGCGTTAAGGCTTCCTGCGTGGCGGATGCTTGCGGGTTATCGACGATGTCGACCACAATTTGAGTCGCAGGTTGATTGCGGAAGGCCACGCCGAGGGCAACTGTCACGATAATCGGGAAGCCGTAGGTCCAAATCCAGGCTTCAGGTTCGCGCGCAAATTCGCGCATCCGACAAGCGATGAGTTGGCCCAGCGGCCAATAGCGGCGAGTGGTGTTGTCTGAGGCGGAATTCATCATTATCACGAGGGAAGCGCAGGAGAGTATTAGGTTGACGTATTTTGATCGGCTTCGGATAGATGCCGGCCGGCGAGTTTGACGAAAACGTCTTCCAGGCTGGCGTGGCGGGTGGTTAAGCCGGTTAGATCGCGGTGCATAGCAGTGAGTCGTTCCAAGAGGGCAGGCAGAGCGATATGAGGTTCGTCCACGGAGAGACAGATTCGGTTATCTTCGGTTCGAACGGCGCTGACGGCGGGTAAATCGAGCAAGTTTTCGGTTGGAATCGACGGCGATTGGCCGTTGCCGCCGACCGTGAATTCGATTACGTGCTGGCCGCCGAGACTGGAAATTAGCTCGCGGGGCGTGCCCAAGGCGATCACGCGGCCTTGATCGACGATTGCCACTCGGTCGCAGAGGCGCTCGGCCTCGTCCATGTAATGGGTTGTGAGTAAAACCGTACGGCCGGCCTGGCGGAAGCCACGAATGATGTCCCACAATTGGCGGCGCGACTGCGGATCGAGGCCGGTGGTCGGCTCGTCGAGAAAAAGCAAGTCGGGCTCGCCGACCAGGGCACAAGCTACAGCGAGACGCTGTTTCTGGCCGCCGGATAAATCGCGGACCCAGGAGTTGGCTTTTTCCTCCAGGGAAACGCGGGTCATCACTTCGTTCGGTTCTATGCCTCGGCGATAGAAACTGCGAAACAAGGTTAGTGTTTCGCGAATTGAAAGTTTTTCTGAGAGGCGTGTTTCCTGCAATGAGATGCCAATCCGTTGACGGATTTCGTCGTCGTGGCGGCCCCAGCGATAGCCAAGGATTTCGACGTCGCCGGAAGTGGCATCGAGCAGGCCTTCCAGGATTTCGATGGTGGTGGTTTTGCCGGCTCCATTAGGTCCGAGCAAACCGAAACATTCCCCCTGCTCCACGGTCAGATCGAGACCACGAACAGCATCGACGGGCGGCTTGCTGTCGTAGCGTTTGAAAAGTTGTTGGCAGTGGATGGCGAGCATGGGGCGGCCGAGCAGTGAGAGGGCACTTAGTGGGTAGGTGAGTAGTATCTGGTGTTGAAGGAAAATTCAAGTCTTCGAGAAGAAAGCATTTGCGAACGATGTTTCCGTCTTACACTGGACGGCTCAACAGTAAGCACTGCGGAAAACCAGCGTTTCAGCGAAAGTAGGTGATTCAACTTTCCCCGAATTTTCCTCTTGTATTGGGCCAGGGTTGTTTTTTCGATCTGAAAAACAGGACGTTTTTTGGCGAGCGGATAAAAAATAAAAAATTTCGATGGGAAAGTTGACGGTTATTCTCGGAATTCATGAGGGTTTTGGAATTTTAGTTTCCGGTTGAGCGTAACTGCCTTTTTCGTGCTTCGTCGCACGAGACGAATATTGAAGCACGAAATTCAAAACAAAAACGATTCGGCGACTTGCATGGCTGCTTTCGCTGTGAGAAGGTTCCAATTGCCAAAGACCAAATCCAATGCAGAACGGTTCGCGAGCACATTTTAATACATGAGTGGCCCAATTTCTAAGCGAGAAATTAGGCCAGTGCTGTAGGCACAAAAAATATCTGACAGCATTGGGCCTAATTCTCAGAAAATTCTGACAGGCGCTCGTGGATGCCGCGGCCAGAACGCGATCGAGCCTTGCGCCAGAGTGGCGACTTGCTACAATTCGAAAATTATGGCTAGAATATAGCCAGAATGCGATATGAGATCATCTTAGCTCCCGAAGCGATTGTAGACTTAAAGGGACTTAAAGCGAATGTTTACGCAGATGTGAAAGCCGCACTGGAAACGCACCTTCGGCACGAACCTGCCAAGGCAAGCAAGAGCCACATTAAACGACTGCGAGGGCTATCGCGACCGCAGTATCGCCTTCGAGTTGGGGATGATATTCGTGTGTTTTACGACGTTGTCGATAATAATGTCGAGGTTTTGGCGATTGTTTCCAAAGCCTCGGCGGAGAATTGGCTCATGGAACATGGTGAAAAGCAATGAAACAAGTCGCCCTGTCTGCTGTAAAAGATGATTTATCGAAATACCTTCGGCTCGCGGCGAAGGAGGATATTGTGGTTACTCGGCATGGCAAACCGGCCGGAGTGATTGTGGGGTTTGCGTCCGAGGAGGATTGGTTTGATTATCGTCTGGAGCACGATCCGCGATTTTTGGAACGAATCGCCAAATCGCGCCGGAGCTTGCGCGCCGGAAAAGGCGTGAAGCTAGAAAATTTGAAGCCATAAGTTAGGGACATCTAGGATGCATACCAAAGAGACGTGTCTTCAAAAATACCAAGAATGTAAGGTCAGCAAGAATGGTGGAATTCCGAAGCATCGTGAATTCCTGAAATATGCTGGTATTGACGACCGGCTACTCGAAAAACTCTTTGGATCTTCGGCATATTCGAAGCTCCAGAACGCAGCAGGTGATACTCCAAACATATTGCAATTAGAACGCACGCCAATCGCAACGATCATGCAACAGTACGGCGGCTTAGTCATCGAACTCGGCACAGTGCCAGCTTATGCCGAATGGAATCACCGAGACCTTAGGCCTACGGAGAGTGGACTTAGTAAGACGCACAATATGAAATGGTCAGAAATGCCAGAAAAGTTTGTGCAGTGGGTGACGACAAATGGCATTTCCGGTTTTGAGAAGGCGATTGAGATTATTAGGAATTCGGCTCGGGAGGGCACGAAGAATCATGAAAACGACGATGCTTTTTCGCGACGTTAGTCAGAGACGTTAGTAAGTGGGTATCGGCGCGACGAAGAAGTCATGAGGAGTCGTACAAGGTAGAGTTGCGAAAATTTTCGGAATCATTGAGGTACTCCTTAGACGAAGAGTGTGGTGAAAGCAACTGTGATTTAATCATTCAAGGAGAGTATTTCATTGAACTCAAGAAAGATCCAGATCTCAGTGAATATGATCGGTTGTTCGGACAAGTTGCGAGGCACCTCCAGCATAGTTGCAAAGTTCTTGTGCTGATTATCCAAGCAACGAGAAAAGACAAGTTCGACCAATTTGCTGCACTTATCGACCAGTACCTAAATATCGGCCAGAATTTGGTTGAAGTGATCAAACGGTGAGTCGCCATAGTCCGGATTAAGTGCTGCACGCGCGCGACTGACGGTCGCGGCTTTATAAAGACGAGTTGCTTGAATGCTGATTGGACCAGTCTTTACTCGTGAACTGGTGACGGCGCCGCGGAGGGTGCGGTTTTATGCGGCGCCGGCGATGTATGTGGCGGGGCTATTGGTTTTGACATGTACGGCGTGGCTGCTACTGTTGGGGACGCAGCAGGTGCGGAATGTGGGGGATATGGCCCGATTCGGGATGGCGCTATTTCAGTTTTTGGCGCCGCTGCAATTGGTGTTGGCTGTATTCTTTTCTGCCATGGCGTCGGCGAGCGCGGTGGCGCAGGAGAAGGATCGCCGGACGCTGGAATTGCTACTGCTTACGAATCTCTCGAATTCGGAGCTCGTGCTGGGCAAATTGCTGGCGAGTCTGCTAAGTGTTTTGATGCTGCTGGCGGCGGGGTTGCCATTTTTCATGATGACGGCGCTTTTCGGTGGAGTGTCGTTTGAACAAATTGCGCGAGTGTTCACGGTGACCGTGATTAGCGCGCTGGCGGCCGGAAGCTTGGGCTCGACCATTGCGCTGTGGCGTGAAAAGACATTTCAAACCCTGGCTTTGACGGCATTAGCGCTGGCAGTTTTAGCGGGCTGGGAAGTGGCGGTGGTCAGCGGGGTATTTCACGGGCAGTGGCAGGGTGTGCCAGTGATGCGGTGGGTGGAGGGGCTAAGCCCAGGGCAAGCGTTGTTGGCGGCAGCCCGACCGGAGATTACGAACGGTGGCGTGTTGCCGTGGTTTGGATCGGCATTTCACCTGTTTGTTGTCGTGGCGGTGATATTTGCCGTGATAGTGAATTTATGGGCGATGGCGCGGGTGCGCGTTTGGAATCCGTCGCGTGAAGCGCGGCCACGGTTGGAGGAAGGAGACGAGTTTCGGTCGGGGGAAGCGACAGATACCCTCACCCCGGCCCTCTCCGAGAGGGAGATTCGGTCGGTGCATGCGGCGGCGGGTGAAGCGCGGCATGTCTGGGACAACCCGGTCCTTTGGCGGGAGATATGTACGTGGGCGTATGGGCGGAAAGTGATCGCAGTGCGCATCGTTTATCTGATGGTGTTTGCTGCGACAGTATCGGGCGTATGGGCTGGGACTCGGGGCACGGCTGGAACGTCGATAGGACTGTCGCTGGTTGTTCTTCCGCTTATTGTGTTGAGTTTAGTGATGGTGAATGCTCTGGCGCTGACTTCGATCACATCCGAGCGCGACCTGGGGGCGCTGGATCTGTTGTTAGTGACGGACATCACGCCGCAAGAATTCATTCTTGGCAAGTTAGGCGGGGTGTTTTATGTGGCAAAGGAAGTGGTGCTTTTGCCGCTGGCATTGTGCGTTTATTTGTGGTGGACGGGAGCAGTGTCGCTTGAAATTCTTGCGTATTTGGTGGGCGGATTAGCGCTGATGGATGTGTTCGTGGGGACGCTGGGAATCCATGCCGGGTTGGCGTATATGAATAGCCGCAGTGCCGTGGCGGTGAGCCTGGGCACCGTGTTTTTTTTGTTCGTGGGTGTCGCTACCTGCATGCGGATTATGGTTTCTTTTAGCGGTTCTTACGAGCTGCAATTGGCGCCGTTTTTGGCATTTATGATTGGCGGGGGCGCGGGGCTGTTTGCGGCGCTGGGAGCGCGGAATCCGTCGCAGGCGATTGGGCTGGCCTCGCTGCTATTGCCGGTGCTCACGTTTGTGGCCATCACCGGATTTTTGCAGGGGGAAACGCTGGGCGTGTTTTTGATTGTGGCCTTTACCTATGGCCTGACGACGGCAGCGATGCTGGTTCCGGCAATTTCAGAGTTCGACGTGGCCACCGGTAGAACGACCGAGTAAGGCGGCGAAAGAGCGTATTTGGCGCCTGAGTGTCTAGGTGTCTGGGCTTCTGGAAGCGGGACAACTAGATCGGCTGATATTCAAGCACTGCGATGATTCGCGCGCTGTTACTTTTGATAGCCGAGAGACTTTACCACGTTCAGCATTTCTTCAAAGGTGATAAAGCGGCGGCGGTGAACCAGCTTGTAGTGGTCGATTGCGAGCGCTAATTCGCGGGCCTCAGGCGATAATCCTTCATGGCTGTTGCTGAATTGACGGCGTTCGTTAATGGGCAGCTGCGCGGCGTTTTCGTTGGTGCGGCGGTCGACGAAGGTCGATGCGTCGTTTTCGACAAGAGCGTTCATCTAATCAGCTCCGAAAGAAGGACTTAGGCATAGCCACTAGGTGAATTGCGAAGCCCATGCTTTGGGCACGCACTACCCACCAAAACGTAGGTTGCCAGATTGCCCGATGCAAACCTCCGGAGGCGGCCTGAAACAGCGGTGCCGGTTATGAGGGTGGTAGCGACGAGAGATCGCGATTTGCCCTGATTCCGGCGGCGGAGTGGAGGAAGCGTGCCGAGCGGAAGGTCACGGATAGAGCGTGTTACTGGGACGCGAGGCCACCTCGATTTGTTCGCGGAGATTGCGGCTAGGCGCGTGGTTTGGGTCGATCGAGAGTGCCTGCGCCAGCGAGCGATCGGCCTCTACTTGCCGGCCGGCGGCGAGTTGCGACTCGCCTAAACGATAGTACAGCTCGGAGGTTGGGGGGCCGTGATCCAGTGCCACTGCAAAGGCGTCGGCCGCGTCGTCGTAGCGGTTTAAGGCTTCGAGGGCCAGACCTTTCAGATAGAGCACGTCTTGTGGTTCTTCGTTGGGGCCGTAGGTTTCGCAAAGGCTCGTCAGTGTGGAAAGAGCGCGCTGCGGTCGATTCAGATGACGATATAGTTCGGCGGTTTCCAGGAGCAATTGGCGATCGTCGTGGCAAAATTCCAAGGAACGGTCAAAATCGGCCAAAGCCTGATCGTATTGACCCGTGGACGCTGCTAATCGGCCCCGGAGAGCCCAGGCGCGGGGGTCGTTGGGGGTTAAATCGAGTGCTTGATCGGCCATACGTCTGGCGTCGTCGATGTTTCCGAGAGCGAAGTTCATCTCGCCCCACCGGACGGCCAGTTGCGGGTCATTGGGGGCCAGCTTGAGGGCTTTTTGCATTTGCTGCATGGCGAGTTCTTGTTGGCCGCCGTTCCAGAGCGCTTCGGCATATTGACGATGGGCTTCGATATCGGTCGGACATGTTTTTACCGCCTGACTTAGGAGCTTCTGGGCCGATGCGAGATCGCCATGCTCCATAGCATTCAAACCGCGATCGGAGAGTTGTCGCGATTGGGCGACCGGTTTGGAGATGGGCTCATGCTGGCGAAATAATTGGCATCCGCCGGCGCCGGCCCATGACGCCGCGAGTAGCGCAATCAGTGCACGGACGGACCGCGCTTGGTCAAACATGAAAACGGGATTACCGTGGCGAAATGTCATCTCGTCCACGAGTTTGAAAGGATACCGCTGCGACGCAATAAACGGCGTGTTCACTGCGCAAAAATGGCTGGAGATGATAGCGTTTTCAGGCTGAGCACTCAACGGCTATGCCGACTGTGGACAGCGAGATACGATAAGTGTGCTAGCTTGCTGGGAGGCTACGGAAAACGATGGCGTCGCAGCGCGAGCAGGGAAGGACACGAACCGGATGTGTCCGGCATTCGATTTCTTACTGATGTTGTATTTTTATGCCGGCCGTTTTTGACAAACTTGGGATTCACTTCCAGTATCCAGAGAATTGGACGGTGGAAACGGATTCGGCTGGCGCGGGAAGACAAACCGTCAGTGTGTACAGCCCTGAAGGGGCTTTTTGGACGGTAATGCGCCATCCTGCGGATACTGATCCAGTGGAATTAGCGCAAACGGCGCTGGTGGCCATGCAGAACGAGTATGACGAGTTGGACAGCGAAACCGCTCGGGAACAAATTGGCGAAGTGGAATTGGTGGGGTTTGATTTGAATTTTTATTGTTTGGACCTTACCAATACCGCTTGGATTCGGGTGGGGATTACCAAAACAGCGACCTACTTGCTGATTTGCCAGGCAGAAGATAGAGAATTTGAACGAGTTTCGCCGGTCTTTCGGGCAATGTCGACCAGCCTGCTGGCAGAGGCAAGCGGTAAGCGAGGAGCGGGACAGTAAGCGGCTCTCGAGCTTAGCCAAATAAAAAGGGCCCGGCCGGCGGTGCGCGTTCGCCGACTGAGCCCTTTGCCGTGAAAAAGTGGCACGCCCAATTTTGGGCTCACAAAGGTCGCCTTAATATTAGCGACATGGCCTAAGGTTCACGGTGCTCCGTGTCCGTTTTCTGGTGTCTTGGCCCGGGGACTTGTGCGGGCAAGTTCCCGGACCAACTGGGTCAAACAGGAGCGGCGGAAGTTATAGCATAGAGCGTGCCATGCTAGATGGAGGTGACCGAAATCTTGAAGAAATTTGATGGGATGAGAAAAAAGAAGTTCAAAAGCTCGGTAAAAGTGCGTGTGGAATGTGAAGAAATCGGATGGAGATTTAATTTGGAGTTTGATCTTTTGGTGCCAGCGGACGCTGCGATGTTGTAAGCTTTACAAATAGATGATGGATTAATGAGCTTGGCGTGCAAGCATTGAGAAAGTTCGTCCGGCGTGCCGGCAACAATGGACTTCGCCTTCCGCGCATTCAACGTATATTAGCAGGCGGTCGAAACGCTTGAGACGATTAATACAAGCGATATAATCCAGCTGGCTATATCCGACGAGAGGCGGTTTGGAGTTCGTACCTTTGATGCGCTGCTGCAGACAGCACGCTGGCTACTAAACTTCCAAATTTTTGCATTTAGGAATAGTCTAGAATTTTGAGGAGATGATAATATTATGGCCACTGCAATTCGAACATCGTGCCTGAGCGAAATCGGCGAAACAGCGGGCAAGGTCTGGCACGTGTTGGACGTGAAAGGACCCCAGACGCTTGCGAAACTTGTGAAAGAACTTGACGACGTTCCGCGGGATGTGATTATGCAAGCGATGGGTTGGTTGGCGCGCGAGGAAAAGCTGGAAATTGAAGAAGACGGCCGCACGCGGATTGTGTCGCTTCGTTGAACGGCCGCGGGGCTTTGCTGCACGCGATGGTTAAAGATTCGCCGAGCGCAATCACAGGCATTTCGCGCGAACTATCCGAGCCGTATCTACGATTTGATGGGGCCGGAAACTTTCTAGGCGTTATCGCGCAACAGGTGAAACGCCATTGGGCATCGACACGCTGAGTGGGGCCGGCATGGCACGGCGAGCGCGGCTACTGCGAAGATTTTGATCGGCGGTCGCAGCCCTCATTTCATCACATGCTTTGAGCCAGATTTCGGCGTGAGGACAATTTCGAGTTTGTTCCAACCACGGGCCACCACTGGTCCAATGGATGAGTTTTGTGTCGGTAGCCATGGTGTCGAGCGTGTTCCACACTATGGGGATATCGCCGATTTGGTTGTCGGGAATGTCTTGAAATCGGTGTAAATAAGCGCCGCTTGCGGTTTCGACAACGTCTTTGGTCCAGAGCGTGAGCAGGTCGCAATTCATGAGCATCATGCTGGACCAGTTTTTGCGTGGGTATATGGTTTGTACCGCGCCATTCATTTTTACTGTGCCAGGGGGGCGGTAATTGTGCTTAACAACGCGGAGGGCCAGACCGGCCATGTCGCGCTGAGCAATCTCGACGATGTCGGCGAGGCACAACATGCCGCTATCTAAATACAAGGCCGTGCCTTGATAGTTGCACAAATGCGGCACCAAAAATCGTGAATAAGTGAATTCAGTGCTAGCGAGCGAGTCGTACGTCCGGTTGAGCCGCAATTCAGGCAGCTTCAGATAGCGGATATCGAGAGGAATTGACGAATGTTTGCGTAGGCTGTACGCAAGGACGTCGGCGGGCTCAGGAAAGCGTGAATCCCAACCAATGAAGACGCGGAACATACTTTCTTTCCCTGGTGGATAAATGCGGCTAGCCAATGAGCATCGGGCATTTAGCGGCCAGTATTTAGTGCATCAAGAAGGTGAGTGCAAGAAGAAAGTTTATTGCGTTCTTATTCTTTGCTATCAGCCTGCTGCTGCTATTGGTGGCGAGGGAAAGCGAGCGGAACAAATTGCAGGTCGCGATTTAGCCCGGGGGCCCGCCAGCAGGCTTAGAGGAAGGGGGTTGCCATGCGCCTTTGCCTAAAGTGTGAGCATCCTTCGGTTCCAACCGTGCGGAGCGCAGGTTCTCGCGCTGGATGGCGTCGTAGACTTCCTGTCGGTGGACTGGAATCTCCGTCGGGGCGTTGATTCCTAATCGCACTTTATCGCCGCGGATGTCGACGATGGTGACAACAATGTTGTCGCCAATGATGATGCTTTCGTCGCGCTGTCTCGACAAAACAAGCATCGCGGACTCCTTCCTTCAATATGAGATCCGACTGGGTGAATCGGATCTTGCAGTTAACCGGCGAATGGTGCAGGGTGTGGTATTAAGGTGCAGGGTGTGGTATTAAATGGACGTCAGACGTTTTCTGGGGGTCAATCAAACAAAGTAGTGTTTTTCTCAAGCTGTTTTTCGTAAGGCAGCGGGCGCGCTGACAGGCTGATATTGCAGGGGTTGATCGCCATTGGTGATCACTTGGCGCCCCAGGCGACGCCCTAAGTTAATTACGAGTGGGGCCTTCAAATTCAGCGTGATTCCTTGTTGGTTCTTGCCGACAATGGCCAACACTTGTGCATGGCGAACTTCGGCCAACTCCAAGGGCGCCAGTTCTCCTCGCGAAATGCGGACCTGATAGTCGGGCACAAATCGCCGAGGGCAAACCACGGCTAAGGCAATTTCAGGCCGCGAGGAATTCTGTAGCCAACCGAGGGCATCGTTTTCTGCGTCGGCAAGCAAAACCCAATGTTGACAATCTTCCAAGCCCAACAAACCCGAGGGGAAATGGATCAAGTCGTCGGACTGGATTTCAACAGAGCCGAATCGGACGGTATCGATTTTCATGGCGGACCTCCTGTCTCTACCTGAAACGGCAAGCCTGGGCGATTACATCTGGAAACCAGCCGTCTTGGGTCTGGCAGCCTGCAATCCACCGCAACAACAATTTGAGGGCTGAGGGAGCCCTCGCTACTATTGCGGCGCAGTTTCCGCATGCTTCATCTGCTACATCGGCTAGCATGTTGCGCTTGGGACAGAGAAACCAAGTTTTGTGGCAATCTGACGGACGTGGCGATTGTGTAACGTGTGAGCGATGTTTGGTGCCGTAGAACGGCAGATCAGGAAGCTGGCGATTGGCTTTTCGGGTCACGTCCAGCTACCCCAATGGTCGAGAGCCTGGTTCGTAAATCACCACACATAAAGTCAGGACAGGCACTTTCGCAAAACGGCCTGGTGTGGTCTGGATTTACCGCTTCACGAAAACAGGGATGAAATAATCCAAATACTTGCAAAAAGTCCTTGCAGAGGCTCATTTTGCAGATTAGTTTCGACGTTGGATTCAGAGCTAAATGTCCATCGGACAGAGAAGAGCGGCACTGACAATCACAGTTTCGAACAGGCAACTGTGAGGTTACGCGTTAGGTCGGGGGATCTAGCCGCTTCTTACATCAACTTTTTTGGCTGAGGGACATCATGCGCGCGATTCGAACATTCGGGCTACGACGGCTAATCGTTTTGGGATGCATGGTTGGTTTGGTCGCGACATTCTGTGGCACGGCGACCGCATCAAATTACTTACTGGATCCAAACTTCTCAGGAACGGACGGAACTGCCGGTGAAGGCTATACGGCGGTTTATAAAACCATTAATTCGGCGATGGCGGGAATGCCGGCTGGTTCTTCGGCCACAAACCCGAACGTGCTATACATCGAACCGGGCACTTACAATACTGCGGCTACAACGGGTGTTTCGCTTTCCAATAGCAGAAACAACATCGCATTGGTAGGTCTGACAGGCAATCCGAACGATGTGGTGATAACCTCCACACTTGATGCGGCATACAACCCAGGGGCCGGCGCCATCGGGACTACGGGCAGCTCAACCTTGCAACTTAAAGGTAATAATGTCAGCGCTGAGAATATCACATTCGCCAATAGCACTGATACGCCTTACATAGTAAATACCGGCCATCAAGCAGTGAGCCCGACGGGCAATTACAGTACCGGCCAAAGCCAGACAGCGACTTCCCAGGGCGTGGCCCTGCTGCTGCAAGGCGACCAACAAGCCTTCCAGAACTGCAATTTCTTGGGCTATCAGGATACGTTGTACACGAAGGGTGGACGAGCTTATTTCAACAATTGCACCGTCAGTGGCGATATCGATTTCATCTTTGCCAACGGCACAGATGTATTCAATCATTCGACCATCAACCTCGACGGTGATCACTCCGGTGGCGATATTACCGCGGCCAGCACCGATAAACGAACTTCCAATGGCATCGTGTTCCTGAATAGCACCGTGACGGCCAACTCGGTGCATGGGAATATGGTCATTGATAGTCAGAATGCAGCCAACATCAACGGTCCTGCGGCGGGTAGCATGTACTTGGGTCGCCCTTGGGGGTGGACACAAGCTGGAGGAGATGCCAGCACCGTGTTCATCAACACCATTTTGCCATCGGCCATTAAAGGAGTTGGCTGGCTTGCTTGGGATTCGACTGAGACAAACGCCTCCAACGGCAAGAATGGGGGAAATCCAGGAGAGGATTCCCGCTATGCCGAATACAACAGCACCTCTGACGGGACAAATCCTGTGAGCGTTTCAACGCGCGTGAGCTGGTCGCATCAACTGACGGCCGGTCAAGCAGCTGCATATACTGTCGCCAACATTTTTTCCCCGGAAGGGACCGGTGTGGGGCAATATCCCTGGTACGGAAAGGGTTACCCTGCGGGCGATGCTTCAAACCCTGGGACAGGCGTGGCAGATCCGAATGATCCGAATTACAGTTGGCCGGCTTTTTGGGGAGATCGAAATTCAAACAACGAGACTCCCAACGATAATGTGTTGAATAATCCCGCAGGTTATACGAATCCTACTTGGGTTCCGTCGGCGGTTTCCTGGGATCCAGACGCGCAATTGGCTCTCGTGCCGGAACCGGGTAGTGCGGTGTTGTTGGGCCTGGGTGGGTTTATGTGCTGGCGGGTTCGGCGTCGCAAGCAATCATCGGCTCGGTGAACGGATTAGCGCGAACGTCGTTTTTGTGGAATTTAGACAAGTCTCGCCGACAGCGCGGCGTTCTGTGATCCAGGCAGTTTTCTATTACGTTCTTAATTCACCCGCTATTGCTGCGCCGGCTGTTGCTGATCCGTTGTGGCGGGCGGGTTCGCAGCATCGGATTGGGGAGCGGCCTGAGGGCGACCGAGCGGTTGGCCGGTGGTTTTAAGATGCTGCAGGCTCTCGTCGAATTGTTTTTCGTAAGCGTCGCCGCCGCAACCGGCAATGTTTAGCAGCAGGCAGGCAACGCCAAGCAGCCGGAGCCAAATTCGAGGGCACCTTAGAATCTGCATCGCGATATCTCCCTACGCGGTTCGCTCTTGAAACTGCAATTCTGGACCCGCGTGGTACGCGATGTCAAGCCAGAGGATTTGACGTCGTGAAACCGGCCAAAGTCTGATATTATTGACGTCGATTTATTCCGACGGTCAAAAATCGAAACGCCGTGACTCATCGTATCCTCCATATCTTTGGTTCGTTGGAAGTTGACGGCGCCGCCAAACAATTGACCTACTTAGCGAAGAAGTTGCCGCCAGCTGATTTTGACACGCATGTTATAGCCCTGCGAGCGAGCCAAGGGGCCGTCGAACTGATGCGGCGCGCAGGAATCGCACCCGTCGTGATCGGCTGGCGTGGGGCGCTGGATGCCGTCGCATTTTGGCGAGCGAAGCGGCAAATCGAACGATGGAAGTCTGATCTCGTGCATTTATGGTCGCTTCAGCACGGCCGTTATTTCGTTTTGGGTACGACCCGAGCAGCGGGTGTTAAAACGTCAGTGGTATCGGTGCGGTCCGTAAAGGATTGGACGAACGACAGACTGCCGATCAGTACTCGCTGTTTTGAAAGACGAACCGACAAGTTCGTTGTCAATGGCACGACGATTCGCCGCCATTGCTTGGCTACAGGAATGGATGCAGATAAACTCACGACCATATCGGATGGTGTGTGCCCGGTTGTAGAGAGCCCAATATCGCGGCAGGAGTTATTGGCAGAGTTGCAGTTGCCGGCGGACGCAAAACTGATTGCCTATATTGGTTCATTAACGACAGAAAAACGACTGAAGGAATTAATTTGGGCGATCGACCAATTGAAAGCGGTTGGCACAGCGGCCTATTTGATGATTATCGGAGACGGATCTTTGCGAAATGCATTGGAGCGCTACTCTCGGCTGAATCGGGTAGAAGATCGAGTGCGATTTCTTGGCTTTCGAAGGGATGTGCCCCGTTTGCTGCCAAACATAGACGTCGTTTGGCATGCCGGCGCATGCGAGGGACAATCCAATGCAATTCTGGAAGCGATGTGTGCGGAGATTCCGGTGGTGGCCGCCGATGCGGGGGGAAGTCGGGAATTAGTTGTGGCTGGGGAGACCGGATATCTTGTGCCCGTGGGGGAAAGAGCCGGGTTTGCCCGTTGCACCCTGCCACTATTGGAAAATTCGGAATTAGCGGCTCGTCTGGGGGCGGAGGGCGGCCGCCGCGCATTACAGTTCCATCAAGTCGATCACATGGTAACGCAGTATGCCGAATTGTATCGGCGATTGCTGGAATAAGTTGGGCGCTGGTGAGGAATGTGAGTGCTCGCCTAAGATTAAGGTCCGTGGCAGTGGGCAACCCTCGGCGGTTAAATGAGCCGGCAAGGATTGGGCCGTTGTCCTCTTTGGCACCGAAGAAACGTGAGGTAGAATCTATGGTCCAGGATCGGCGGTAACCTTGGAGAGTTGCAATGCACTACCCGTATGATGGGCAACCGAAGCGGCCTAATGTTTTGGCCGTGATCCTTGCCGGTGGCAAAGGAACCCGGTTGGAGCCATTAACGCGCGATCGGGCGAAGCCGGCGGTGCCGTTCGGCGGCTTATATCGGATTATTGATTTCACGCTGTCGAATTGCCTGAATAGTGGGCTTCGCAAGGTGTTGGTGCTGACCCAATACAAGGCAACCAGCCTGGACCGGCATCTTAGCCTGGGTTGGAAGCAGTTGCTGAGCCGGGAGTTGGGGGAATTTATTGACGTGTTGCCGCCCCAGCAACGCATTGACGAGCACTGGTACCAGGGGACGGCCGACGCGGTGTATCAGAACATTTACACCTTGGAAAAAGAACGGCCGGATTATGTGGTCATTCTGGCGGGCGATCACATCTACAAAATGAACTACGGCACCATGGTGGAAGCACACCTGGAAAAAAATGCTGACGTAACCATCGGGACACTGCGGGTGCCGTTGGAAGATTCGCGGCATTTTGGGGTCGTACAAATGGAAGCGGGCGGCCGGGTAACGGGATTTGAGGAAAAGAATCCACGTGCACGGGCCATTCCCGGCGACGCGCGACATTGCCAGGCTTCGATGGGCATTTACGTGTTTGGCGCGCGGTTCCTGTTTGAACAACTTTGTCTGGACGCTACTCAGCCGACCAGCCAACACGATTTTGGGCGCAATATCATCCCGTCGATCATCGATACGCACCGTGTATTTGCGTTCCCGTTCCGTGATGAAAACCGCAAGGAAGACGCTTACTGGCGCGACGTGGGCACGTTGGATGCGTACTACGATGCGAACATGGACTTAGTCGAAGTCGATCCGTTGCTCAACATGTACGACATGCAGTGGCCGATCCGCACCTACCAACCAAATTATCCACCCCCAAAGTTCGTGTTCGCAGAACAAGGGCCCGATGGGCGTCGTGGCGAGGCGCTGGATAGTGTCATATGCAGCGGCTGCATCATTTCAGGCGGCCACGTGCGGCGGTCCATTCTAGGACCAAACGTACGGGTGAATAGCTACGCCCGGGTGGAAGATTCAATCTTATTTGAAGACGTCGACATTGGCCGGCACGCCCGGGTGCGCCGCGCCATTATCGACAAGCGAGTGCATATTCCGGCGGGCGCTACGATTGGTTTTGATCCTGAACAGGACCGGGCCCGAGGCTTCACGGTCACTGAAAAAGGGATCACAGTGATCGCCAAGGCCGAGGGGGTGGAGCATTTCTTGCAAGCGGAGCCTGTGGAGCAGGCATAAGCTCAAGATCAAAGCCACGGTCTGACATCACCCTAATCCAGCCAGCTCGCACAAGTTGGCATTCATTACCGGTTGTGGACAGCTCCATACGAGGAAAAATAAGGCCTCGCGGCACCATCGGCCGGCAGGATGGCCAGCAACGTAACCGGCGCCTTTGGCTGCGGCTAATGCGGACTGAGTAGATCGCAGGGCCAAACTGTTGGCACGGGCGCGCAGTTCTTCGGAGGAACAAGCAGTTGCACCGGATGCAATCGCCAACAGATCGGCTTGGCAGGCGTCGTGATCGCGGCGCAAATTATCCGTAGGCCCGGTTAACTCGACGCGATTTTGAGATTCGTGCTCCAGAAACGCGATGGCGGCGGCCGATAGCCCGATTGCCAAGGCGGAGGTTTGGAATCCGCCGGTTTTTGTGCCGCTGCGAGCCGCGATGACATTTTCGGCGGGACCGTCCAGTAGCAAGTCCTTTCCGATATGCACGTCATGACATTCAAGCGGGCCGGTACGACTGGAGTTGAGCGCTAGCAAATGCGCAGGGGGCGGCACAACGACGCCCGGAAGTGAAGTCGGGAGCGCCAATAGAATTTGCAGACCGTCATCCAAAGTTGCTCCCAAGACGACCGTATCGGCATGGGCAGCGCCGGTGACCCACGGACTGTACCCGTTTAGCACAAAGGTATCAGCCGATTGACGGGCCTGCATAACGGGTTTCGCCAGGTGGCGGCGGCTGGTCGTGAGATGAGAAATGCCCACCGTGGCGAAGAGAGCGCCGTCGGCCAAAGCGGGGAGCAGTGTTTGCTTTGCAGCTTCGTTGTCGGATTCTACAATTCTTTTTACGGCGGCACTGCGCTGAGTGAGGATGAAGGTTGTCGTGAGGCAAGCTGCGGCTAGGCGCAGGTATCCGCGAGCTAAATCCGCTTCGCTCCAATCGAAGCCGTCCCATGAAGGCGGCAAAAACCAGCGATAGACGCCGGCCTGAGCCAAGGCCCGCAGTTGCTGACTGGGCCAATCGCCGGAAACTTCCAGGTTGGTAGAAGCGGCCGACAACTGCTGGCATAGTTGATCCATGGCCGGGGAATCGGGACGTGTGATGGAATTAATCGTGGCCATGCGTCGAAGCAGCGGAAGTCAGATCGAAATATGAAACTCAATTCGGATACATTGCCGGGAACAAATTGCCTTAAAGGATTATTGCTAATTTAACGTAGCAGCCAAGCAGGGTGGCAGGCCCTATCCTTGTTAATGAATTCCTGACTCGCGAAGATTCTGCGCAGCGGTTGGCGATCATGTTTTCTGCCAATTTTCGGTCGAGGTGCTTGGGCCGGTAATTTGGATGACTGGCACAGAAAGGGGTCGCATGGCAGAATATCAATCGATATAATTGGACGGTTTGATCATGGAGATGCGACAAGGACCGGCGCACCGTGGCCCGAGTTAGCGGCGGAGAAGGATTTGCATGAGTCAAATTGAAGTTGAACCGATCGCAAGTACGGCAGCAAAGAAACCGAGCCTAACGGAATTTTCACCCCAATCGCTGTACGACAAGTGCGTGGCGATTGCCCACAATTTGTGGTGGACCTGGCATCCGGATGTCATCAATCTGTTTCGCGATTTAGATCCGATTCGCTGGCGGCAATTGGATCACAATCCGATCGCCCTGTTGGCGGAATTCACGCCCGAACGGCTGGAAATGCGGGCTGCGGAATTGGTGCTCTACAGCCGCATTAACCAATCGTACCGGCGGCTGAAGGAATATATTGGTCCGCGCACGACTTGGGGGACCACGCACGCGGGTGTGTTGGGTTCCAAACCCGTCGCGTATTTTTCGGCCGAGTTTGGCATTCACGAATCGGTGCCGATTTATTCCGGGGGCTTGGGTGTGCTGTCGGGCGATCACGTTAAAAGCGCCAGTGGGCTGGGCGTGCCGCTGGTGGCGCTGGGGCTGTTTTACGACCAGGGGTATTTCAAACAACATCTGGACGTCGAGGGTTATCAGCAGGAAGAGTACCTCGACACGAAGGTCGAGAATGTTCCAATGCAACCGGCGCTGGGGACCGACGGGCGACCAATCACCGTTCGAGTGGATACGCGCACAGGCCCCCTATTTGCCAAACTATGGCTAATGCAAGTGGGGCGAGTGGATTTGTATTTGCTGGATTGTGACGTCGATGGGAATAAGCCGGAAGACCGCGAACTGACGAGCCGATTGTATGGCGGTGATCATCGAACCCGAATTCGACAGGAGTTGATATTGGGCGTCGGCGGCGTGAAGGCGCTGCGGGCTTTGGGGATTTATCCGGGGGTCTATCATTTGAATGAAGGGCATAGCGTGTTCGCTACGCTGGAGGCGATCCGCGAACGGATGCACGATGATGGCCAAAGTTTCGACGACTGTTTACGCGAGGTTGCCCAGCACACCGTGTTCACGACGCATACTCCGGTGCCGGCGGGACATGATCGTTTCGACGCCGGGCTGATCGAAGAACATTTGGGTCCGACCCGCGATCTGTTGGGCATTTCACTGCAACAATTGATGGGCTTGGGCCGTGTAGAACCGCACAACGAAGGTGAAAGCTTTTGCATGACGGTATTGGGGCTGAAGATGTCCCGGCGGGCAAATGCGGTAAGTGCGCTGCATGGGCATGTCACCCGCCGCATGTGGGCCCATTTGTGGCCGTGGCGAGTTGAGGAAGAGATTCCGATCGGTCATATCACCAACGGCGTGCATGTTCCGAGCTGGCTCGCCTGGCAAATGCAGCAGCTTTACGACCGAATATTCGTGGCCGACTGGATGCGGCACATGGGCAAGCCGGAAATCTGGCAGGAGATTTATCGTTGTGACCCCGGTGAACTGTGGGAAACACACTACGCTTTGAAAAATTTACTGTTGCAGTTTGTTCGGCGTCGTGTGAGTCGGCAATGCCGCCGCCGCGGCGAAAGCGACGAAGCGGTGGAACAAGCACGCAACTTATTGGACCCCAACATTTTGACGATTGGCTTTGCGCGACGGTTTGCCACTTATAAACGGGCCGATTTGATCATGTACGAGCCGGACCGGTTGGCGGCGCTCGTGAATGATCCGCAGCGGCCAATTCAATTGATCTTCGCGGGCAAGGCGCATCCGGCTGATGAGCCGGGCAAACGGCTGATTCGCAAAATTGCCAACCTGCGGCATGATCCGCGGTTCGCGGGTCGAATTGTCTATGTTGAGGATTACGATATCAATGTTGCCCGCCATTTGGTTCAGGGCGTTGATGTGTGGCTCAATAATCCGCGTCGGCCATTGGAAGCATCGGGAACCAGCGGCGAAAAGGCGGTGCTAAACGGGGCGCTGAATTTGTCGATCCTGGACGGTTGGTGGGCGGAAGCGTACGACGGCAAAAACGGTTTTGCAATCGGACATGGAACGACGCACATTTCGGATGAAATTGGCGATCAGCGCGATGCCCAAGATTTAATGAGGGTATTGGAGCAAGAAGTTATTCCACTGTTTTACGACCGCGATAATGACGGGTTGCCGCACCATTGGATTCAGCGGATGAGAAACAGCATTAGTTCGTTGGCTTGGCGATTCAGTTCGCATCGCATGGTGGCAGATTACGTAACGCACTGTTACTTGCCGGCGGCCGGCGGCCTCAGCTCCGACATGACCGTACGGTAGGATCGATTAGCGATCTCCGTCGGCATGGGCGCGATCGTTTTGGTACGACTTGGTGTATTTTGCAAAAATTTGACGGTTTTTGGTTCATTTCTTGCCAGTTTAGGAGTGCAGCATGCCCGGTAAAAAGAAATTGCTTTCCCGCACGATCGAGCATATCGATATCACCAAGCACAATGTGGTCGAACTGGTTGACGCCATGCAGCAGATGGCTTTCACGGCGCGCGATCTGGCCCGAGCGGCAGAAATTTACGATCGCATGCTACGCGACAAAGAATGCGGCATTATTTTATGTCTGGCCGGGTCGTTGATTAGCGCCGGATTAAAGGGCGTGTTTGTCGAGATGATTCGCAGTCGAATGATCGATTGCATAGTCAGCACCGGCGCGAACATTGTCGACCAAGATTTTTTTGAGGCGCTTGGGTATCGACACTACATCGCGGAAGATCGCCTGAAGGCCGGATTAGATGACGACAAACTTCGTGATGCTCACATCGACCGTATTTACGATACGCTCATCGATGAAGATGAATTGCGCGTTTGCGACGACACGACGCGCATTATTGCCGATGAATTGCCATCCCGGCCGCACAGTTCGCGGGAGTTCATTCAAGCGATGGGCGCGTGGCTGGTCGAGCAAGGAAAGGGAGAAGGCTCGATCGTGCGAACGGCCTTCGAACATGATGTGCCAATTTTCTGTCCGGCGTTTTCGGATTGCTCCGCAGGTTTTGGCCTAGTGGCGCATCAGCATGCTCGGGGCGATCAGCCGAAAGTTTCCATCGACAGCGTGAAGGATTTTTACGAACTGACACAACTTAAGATCAAAAATCCGACGACGGGCATTTTCATGATCGGTGGCGGCGTGCCGAAGAATTTCACGCAGGATATTGTGGTGGCGGCGGATATTTTGGGCGAGGAGCCGCCGATGCACAAATACGCCGTGCAAATCACTGTGGCGGATGTGCGCGACGGGGCGCTTTCTAGCAGCACACTGAAGGAAGCCTCAAGTTGGGGTAAAGTCGATACGGCTTACGAGCAAATGGTGTTCAGCGAGGCAACGTTGGCGCTGCCACTGATCGCCGGTTATGCATGGCATAAGGGCGGCTGGAAGAGCCGCGAAGCCAAGCATTTCAGTCGTCTCTTGGAGCCGGTCGGCGCGACGGCGGGATAACGCAGTGTTGGGCCGCAAGAATTGCGAGTTACGGTAGGTAGAATTTAAATGTTCACCCGCAGTAAAAGTGCGCTTGTAGTTGTTTCTGCTCCGGTAATATTGACGTCGGTCGTCTGGGCGCAATTACCGAAGAAGCCTACCATGGAATCGACGGTGTTCGATTGGAGTCAAGTGAAAGCGGAAGCAGCCAAGTACGGCGCTAAGCGGCAGATTTTTGATGGCAGTACTGCCACGATGGAACGTCTGGAATGCCACGCCACTACTTTAAACCCCGGCGAAACAACGCACGCCCCGCGTCGTCAGCCGGACGAGGAACTGGTGATTGTGAAAGAGGGAACCATTGAGGTCCAGCTAAACGATCAACCGCGCCGCGTGGAGGCCGGATCTCTAATATTTGTGGCGGCCAACGATTTGTACGGTGTGCGAAATCCGACGGATGTCGCGGCAACATACTACGTTGTTAAATGGTCGACAGCTGGCTCAGCTGCGAAGTAGGTCGGTTTTATTTTGGAGAGTTCAGCGCTATTGTTGGCCAGAGCCGGTTGGTGATTCATGGACGATTTGCAAATTGACATCACCAGTCGGGAGTTTAAGGCGGATTCCGACCGTTTTTATGCGCAATTGCGGCGCGAGGCACCGGTTTATCGAACCGTGTTGCCCGACAAGCAGGTGGCATGGATTGTCACCCGGTACGATGACGTGGCGATGGTTTTGAAGGACGAACGGTTCTCGAAACAGTTCAAGACATTCTTTGAGGCCAATCCCAATCTGAAGCCACCGTGGATCCCAAAAGTTCTGCTGCCGCTGATGCGCCATATGCTGCACAGCGATCCGCCTGATCATACGCGGCTTCGGGCATTAGTACAGCAAGCGTTTAAGCCCACATTTATTGAGCGTTTGAGGCTGCGAATTCGGGAATTGAGCGACGAGCTGCTTACAGCTGTAGGAAAACAGCCATCATTGGATTTGATCAGCCGATTCGCGCTTCCGATTCCTGCGACCATCATTGCGGAAATGCTGGGGGTTCCCGTCGAAGATCGGCACAAATTCCATACCTGGTCCGGAAGAATGCTGGCTTTGGGCGGCTTGAAGTTCCGCCTGCTGCGAGCGCTGCCGGCGGCATGGCAGTTTACTCGATATTTGCGCCGGCTGATTAAGTCGAAGCGCGCCGCGACGCAGGACGATTTGCTAACAGCACTGGTTTTGGCCGAACAGGACGGACAGAAACTGAACGAGGATGAACTGGTGGCGATGATTTTTTTGCTTCTGATCGCGGGACATGAAACCGCCGTCAACCTGATCGGCAATGGCATGTTGGCGCTATTGGATCATTCGGATCAGATGCAACGGCTGCGACGAGAGCCGGAGCTGATGAGATCGGCTGTGGAAGAAATGTTGCGATTTACCAGTCCCGTCGAGACTGGCACCGAACGTTACGCCAAGGAAGATGTGACGATTTCCAGCGTGACGATTCCGCGCGGCTCATTGGTGCTGGCGGCCATTGCGTCTGCAAATCGCGACGGGCAGCACTTTAATAATCCTGATGAATTCGACATTGGCCGCGAGCCGAACAAGCATTTGGCCTTTGGTCTGGGGCCGCACTATTGCTTGGGAGCGCCGCTGGCGCGACTGGAAGCGCAAATTGCATTTGCGGCGCTATTGGAGCGAACTTCGGAAATCCGGTTGGCCGTGACGCGGGACAAATTGCGGTGGAATCGGGGATTAATTCTGCGCGGATTGCAATCACTGCCGCTGCACGTGACGTGGAGGGGCGTATAACCGTCGGTCGTCCGTGTCGCTATCGGATCGACTATATCGCTAAAGTTAGCCCAGGCACTCGCGCAGGAATTCTTGAGTAGCGGGATGTCGCGGGGAGTCGAAAATTTGTTCCGGTGGGCCGCTTTCGGCGACGACGCCTTCCTGGAACACATGTACGGTTTTAGCGGCGCGGCGGGCGAAATTCATGGCGTGAGTGACGACGATCATTGTCTGTCCCGTTGCAGCCAAATCGGCCATTACGGCTAACACTTCGGCGGTCATTCGCGGATCGAGTGCACTGGTGGGCTCATCAAAGAGCATCGCTTTGGGCTGCATTGCCAAAGCCCGGGCGATGGCTACGCGCTGCTGCTGACCGCCGGAAAGTTTATCGGGCCGAACGTTCATTTTTTCTGCCAGCCCGACGCGATCTAGGAGGGATTTGGCCCTGGCTTCGGCTTCTTCGCGCGGCATTTTTAGAACTCGCAGCGGCGCTTCAATGACATTTTCAAGCACGGTAAGGTGCGGGAACAAATTGAACTGCTGAAAGACCATCCCCAGTTGACGCCTTACAGCGCGGATATTTTCCAGTTGGCGGTGATCTTGTGATCCCGGTAATAACGTTCGATCTGCGACTCGAACTTCGCCCGACTCAAACGGCTCCAGGCCATTCAAACAGCGCAAAAACGTGCTTTTTCCGCCGCCGGATGGCCCGATAATGGCGGCAACTTCGCCTTGAGCGACCGAGAGCGAAATCCCTCGCAAAACCGCGAGCGAGCCATGACTTTTGTGCAAATTCGAGGTTTCGATCATTGCGTGCTCTCTCCAGCCAGCCACCGTTCGCTCCAGCGCGCAAATACAGAAAGTGGAAAGCTCATCAACATGTACAAGATGGCCGTGATCGCCGCCAGTTGCACAATGGCGCCTGTGCTCTGAGCTAAAATTGAATAGCGCTTAGTCAATTCAACAATCGTGATGACCGAGCAGACTGAAGTGTCTTTGAATAGGGCGATAAAATCATTGGTCACCGGTGGAATGACAATTCGAAATGCTTGCGGCAGAATAATGCGGTTGATCGCCTGCGCTTGGGTCATGCCCAGCGCCAAAGCGGCTTCCGTTTGCCCGCGGGGAATGGCTTGCAATCCCGCTCGGTAAATTTCTGATTCGTAGGCGGAATAGTTGATGGCCAAACCCGCAATGGCGGCGATCAGGGCCGGCAACGCCAGACCGATTTTAGGTAGCAAAAAGAAAATGACGAACAGTTGCAACATCAGCGGCGTGCCGCGCAGTACCTCGACATACAGACCCAATGGCTTGGCAACGATCCAGGGACCATACATCCGGCCGATAGCGACGGCAATTCCGATGGCAATAGCCAAGGGAAATGAGACGACCGACAAAAACACGGTCATCGCAGCGGCCTCGAGCAGCATTGGCAAATTGCGGAGCAGTACCTGTTGAAACGAGATAGCTTCGGCCGGAGGTGCTTCGCCGGCGCCGCGCAACATGAGCATTTGATAGCGGCCATCCAAATCCCAACGGTCGTATAGCGCTTTCAGGCGGCCATCTGCGATGATTTTACCCAGCGCCTCGTTCAGCGCCGCAAGCAACTGCGGTTGATCGTGGGCCACCAAAGCCACGTAGTAACCTCCTTGGGCGGGCCACTGGATCAGATTCAATTTCGAAAATCGATCGATATAAAAATTCGCCACGCAATCGTCTGCCACCGTGGCGTCAAGCACGCCGGTTTGCACGTGTTCCATGGGATCGGTATTGCCGGAGTAAGAGATCGCTTCGATTGGATAGCCTTGGTGATCGTGCAACTCATTTAAATACTCGTCGGCTTCTGATCCACCCAATACGCCGATGCGCCATGGCCCCCCGTCAGGCTTGGCAGATTTCAATTGATTCCACGATTTAAGCGGGCCGTCGCGATTGGCCATCAATTGCAGACCAAAGGCATAGTAAGGTCGTGTGCAGAGATAATCGCGCAAACGAGCCGGAGTGCGTTCGAAGCCATTAAGGGCGACGTCGATCTGGTTATCCAACATTTGCGGCAGCTCTTCCCATTGCCCTTGGTAGAATTTGGCTTTTACGCCTAGTTGGGCGGCCAACATGTCGGCCAGCTCGACTTCAAAGCCGATCAAATGCTGGGGATCCTTGGGATCGGGAAAGATATAAGGACCGCCGCCTTCCTGATCACCGCCCCAAATCAAAGTACCGCGGTGGTGGATCTGATCCAGGCCATCGGCTGCAGCCGAGTTGGAAAGAATCAACGACAACAGCGCGACTGCGTAAAGGCAGAGCCTGAGATGGCAGCAATGCAGTGCCTTAACACACCGATAATGCATTTAATTACCGAAGTAGTTGCGATAGCACGAACGAAGCGGGCAATATGAATGTCGTCAGTACCCCGACAGTTCGATCCGCGTTTATGACGTTAATTGGCTGCTGTTGTCAAGCGCGCGTCGAGCTCGGCAACAGCAGGCGTCGATACATCTGCCGATGTCATGGCAGCGGACCCGACTTGGCCATCCGCCGACGATCGAACAAGTCGGATTCGGACGATGCCTGCCACCAAGCGGTCAGCCACGTTTTTAGAAAACAGCCATAAAGAAATCCAAAAAAGGCACCCATACGTCCGACGCAGTGCTACCGAGAATACGCGGACTGATTTCACTGGCATCAGAAGGGATTGAGCTAACCTTCCATAAAACCGCTTGTTCGATTGAAGAGTTTTTCGCGGGTTGCCCAAAGTCCGGCGGAGGGCGTGGGAATGAAATAGAACCGTTCGCCGTCGACTGTGGTGTTCCAGCCTTGCTTTCGCTGGTCGGGTTGATAACGAGCAATCATCGTTTTGATGTCAGCGTAGCGGAAATTTACACCCTCGATTTCGGTTTGTGTAAGGTGGCCCGGGGCGTAGGTGATTGTGAAGCGCCCTTCGCTTGATCCGTGAATCAAATGGGCAGTGGCATGGGCCAAATCTTGCATATCGGCGTTTTGCCTGTATAGGTCCATTACTCGTGGCGTACCTACATATCCGTATTTGCGAATGAATGCGTCGACTTCCGGTTGTTCGCCGAAGCGTTTAAGCCCTGTCGCAATGATGATGAGCTCGCCGCCATCGGCCAAAGCCATTCGCGTTCGGTAAACCGCCTTGTTTGCAACCCAGGTGCTAAAAAACTCGTCGCCTTGCATCACGCAAACAATTTTTTGTACGGGTTCGTCAAAGACCGTGATGTTTTGTTCCCGCGATTGTCGGGCGGCTCCAAGATACGTTTCCAAATCGTCGCCGACATATAACCCTGTGTGAACGAGTTTGTCAGATTCATTTCGGGCCAGCACGATTTGCACGTAAAAATCGGGTAGTTGGCCCAGAAATTCATCTTCGGCGCGGTTAAAGCAGGCGCGCAAGGGAGTAATAAGATTTCCCAAATTGTTTTCGATTCCGCAGTATGCGGCCGCCATGTGGGAAGCGCAGATCAGGTCTTTCCCTCCCAATCCGATGAAATAATTTTTGTTGTGATTGGCAAATCCCAGCACCTCATGCGGGACGACATGGCCGATGTTAATGATCCAATCCCACTGTTCTTCCATCAGCATTCGATTAAGCACGATGGGCAGCGGCCAATCGGCGGCGCCTTGTGTGGTTTCATCGACGAAGCGTCCGGAAATTTGGCCTACACCGACGCAGCCATGGCGCCAGTCGTGAGCATGAATGATTTCGTTCGGGATCGTGCCGAACATCTGTTCATTTTCCGTGGGTGTGTGCGGGACATGCTGTCCGAGCGTCGGAATGACATGAATTTCCGCCTCATCCTTCAATAAGTTGAAGAGGATTTCAGTAAGTTTACCTGCACCGGAATGCATGCGCGTGATATCGGGCGGCAATAGCAGCACTCGCTTGGGGCTAGCACAGATGCGCCGCCGCGCTTCAGCGACGGTCTGTTTCATGAGCGCGTGCAACCTATCCCAAGAAATTTCCGCAGCGCGCTGGGCGATCCAAGGCATAACGATTCAGCAGGATAGGGAGAAATGGGACACTATTAACGGTGGGGCTGGCAGTCACAGCGTCAGGCCCAATGCGGCTAAGCGAGCCCTTGTGGAATCATAATCGGTATGCTGGATGCCAACGATGCCCATTTTGGCGGCGACTTCAACGAGCATGGCACGGTCGTCGATGTAGACGACTTGCTCTGGCTGAAGCATGGCCACATCGAGTGCCAGTTGGTAGATATCCGTGTCAGGCTTGCGCAGATGGACGAAGCTAGAGACGATGAAGAAATCGATGAATGATTTCAGGTTGAATCGTTCTACGCGGTCAAACGTTAATTCCCGGCCTTCGTTGCTGACCACGGCGACCTTTAGGCTATGTTTTGCCTTGAGCCGCGTGAACATTTCGATCATTTCGGGAAACGGTATGGTCAAATCCGAGACGAATTTTTTGAAATCTGCCGGCGTAAAGTCGCGCGGTTTGTAGAAGACCGTTCGTTCTAAAAAGACATCGAAGGAGATTTTGCCTGATTCGTAAGTGTCGAACGTCAAATGATGGCGGCCTTCAAAATCGGGTAGATCGAGATGGAAACGGTCGGCAAGTGCTCGGCGAACTTTGCTGTCCCAGCCGTTGGAGAGCATGACACCGCCTACATCGAGGAACAATGCACGGACGAGAGAAGAGGGCATTGTTAGTAGTCCCGAGAGACAAATGGTACCTTGGATGTCCCGAAAAAGTGCCCCCTGTCAGAATCGAACTGACAACCTATTGATTAAGAGAGGGACACCTGTACACTATCGAAAGCCCGTTTTCTCCGATGAACAACACATTTTACCGGTTTCCTTTGGCATTTCAATTCATTTCATAGAATTACGATTCTTTTCGGGGATTATCAGTATTTGAGATAAACAAAACGGTAGTTTACCGGGTTATGCTGGCTACCGTCCCCCCATTCGGGCTCGATACTTTGGTCGTCCAGCCCCAGTGTGCGGCTAATCGACTGCTATTCAGTTTCTGCTCTGTCCATGCAATCTGGCTCAACGTGTTGCGATTTGTTGGTAAATCACTACGTGAATGCAGGATTGCTCTTTGTCCTGGCGCAGCTAGTTGAGAAAATATGAGGTACTCCCTGGAAAGCCAGCGGGCCTGTCTATCGGCTCGCTGCTCTTGCTGTCCAGGTTTCGATGATTGCCCGCCGGGCGCCTGATTAAGCCTTCTCGTGGCCACGACTCTCGTGCCCTTGAGCTTCTAACGCCAGTTACTAATAACTGCCGAGACTACGACATGTTGGAATCAATGGCCCAGAACCCTTGTCGTCTGCCGGATTGGCGCTGGCTCCGCGCAAAAGATATTGCCCATGGCGG
>Ga0182024_10001058_pt1 | contig 71489 bp, 121 predicted proteins | sample P32metaG_FD_120480 | JGI IMG/M metagenome (GOLD analysis project Ga0182024, IMG submission 120480) | Permafrost microbial communities from Stordalen Mire, Sweden - P3-2 metaG (Illumina Assembly) | ecosystem: Environmental > Terrestrial > Soil > Wetlands > Permafrost | place: Sweden: Stordalen...
GATGGCGGCTTGGCGGTCGTTGGCGACCGTGATCCGCGCCTGTGGATAGCTGGTGAGCGTGATGTAGCCTGGCGGAGGTACCGGTTCAAGCGTCAAGATGGCAACGCGGAAGCCGACGCTCGCGGTGAGGCTACCCGCGGTGAGCTTGTGAGCCGTGAAGGTCGCTGCGAATCCCGCTGATGCCGAGAGCGCTGCATCGGCGATCTTGCGGCCTGTAGTCGTGCTCCTCAGAGCGCCCGACACGGCCAACGTGCCAGCGCTCGCCTTGTGCGCCTGAAGCGCGTCCGCTAGACCAGCGCTCATGGCCATCCCGCCATCTGCCTGCTTGTTGCCCACCGCCAGCGTGTCGAGTCCGAATCTCAGCAGCAGCGCTCCGCTGTACGATTCTTTCGCAGCTTCAAATTTCCAACCCGAGTTGCCTGAGACGCTGGTGGAGTTGGCTCCTGCGTACCATTCTGCGCCGCCTTCTGCTGCGGAGTCTTTCAGTTCTAGGTAGTTGAGTGCGACCACTCCCGAAGCTTTTGTGAGTTTCCAAGGTTTGCCCGCTTCGGTGCTTTCCATCTTGACGAGGCTGCCCGATTTGGCGTTCGTTGTGAGCGAACCCGTGATCGTCTGCGTGGTGCCTTGGGTGAACTTGGTGGCTTCCGCGTTACCTGCGGTACTGAGGGTCAGCGTGCCGAACGTGTTGCTGCCTGTGATCGTGATGGCTGGGACGCCGAGGACGACCGTGCCGTAGGTCCCACCGCCTCCTGCGAAGGTTCCCGCTTTCCAAGCCCCGACGATTTCGATTGTCGCTTCCGCCGCTTCGAGCGTGCCCGAAGCGAATTCCCAGAGGGCTGTCGTTGTGCCGCCGGTGATGACCACTGTGCTTTTGCCGAGGACCAGCTTGCCGGTGGCCAGGCTTACTTTGCGCGCCTTCAGCGTGTTTCCGTTGGTGACGACTTCCCCGGCGCCAAATGCGATCAGTTCTTCTTCGCAGTTGACTTCTTCGAGGAGTTCCCACTTGCCACCTACGGCTCCGAAGGAGACTTTTTTGGGATGCTTTCCGCCTAGGCTGACTCGTTCAAATGTGCCCGAGGTCGAGACAAAGTTGAGGCGCAGGCCGCTCACACTCATCGAGGCGCCCAGTTTGATAGCCAGGCCACCGTTGCTCGTCGAGTAGCCGATCGCAAGAGTGGCTGTCGCTGCCAGGGTTTGCGTATAGGCGCTTGCTTCGAGGCTGCGGCACTTGGCTTCGGCTGAGATCGTGATGGAGCCCGAACCGGCCCCAAGCACAACGTCGTCTTTTTCGCCAGGAACTACGCCGCCTTCCCAGGCTGTCGTTTCGCTCCATTTGCCGCCCGCTGCGGAGGCTTCGATGGTCGCCACAACTACGCAACCGGGTTAGCTTCGAGCTTGTCGCTCGTGACTTTGTATTCGCCTTCCCCGGTGAATTTCTCAGCGTGTTCGAGTTTCGCCACGGCGTAGACACCAGTGGCACCCGAACCCGCGGAGGCTTTTTCCCACCAGCCCGCATAGCCGACTTCTTCGCCCGCGGGCACTTTGATCGCCTCAGCGGCGGTGTCTTCGATTTCGCCGTATTCGGCGGTGCCCCAGGTGGCTTTCACGCGGGCGTAGGATCCGCCCGACAGCTCAACGAGCACGCCGAATTCGGTGGCGGTCGTGACTTCGTGACCTGCGACTTTGATCGCGGTGCCCGATTCCTGCTCTGAGAGTTCAAAGCTGTTGGTCGCTTCCCCGACGACGTAGTAGGGGCGAGTGATGACCAGGGCACCCGTCACGCTGGCGGTGAGGGCCGTGCAGACGACGACCGCACCGTTGACGAAGCCTTTGGCTTTCGCGCCGGTCATATTGAAGACCGTGCCGTTGAGTGCGGTGGACGAGGTCACGGCGTAGGGCGTGGGGTTCTTGAACAGCCCCACGTAGGCCATCTTGCTCGTTGCGCCTTTCAGCGCTTCGTTCTTGCCGTAGGCGGTCAGGGGCATGCGTTCCTCCGTTCAAGGGTTCGCCGCCTACTGAGAGGCGGCGCCGGCCGTCGCGCCGGTAAGAGGTGGCGCTAGCGGCTCAGCTCAGCTATTTGAGAAGCGATAGCGAGCGGCTGGGCTCGGTGCGCTTCTGGAACTGGGCGAGCTTCTCACCGAGGAACTCGCGCACCTTGGCTTGGTCGAGCACGAGTTTCGAGGCTCCGAGGGTGAGCGCGATGCGGTCGCGATAGGTCGAGCGGCCGGTTTTCTCGAAGTGCTTGAGCAGGACGGGTGCGGCCTCCTCGAGCAAGGGCCTCAGGCGGTCGATTTCTCGCTTGGCGTGCTCCCATTGCTCTGCAGCCTCGGCGAGGGTGAGCTTGCGCTTCTGCACTCGGTCGGCGGTCATCGCATCCCCCAAGGGTCAAGGTCCGGTCGAGGGTTACAATGATAGTGCAGACGACGCCTGAAACGAGGGAATATGAGCCGCTCGCCGAGCCATCCAGATTTGCTCGCGGGTCATGCCGTGGTGCGGCTCAAGACCGGCGAGTCGTTCGTCGGCGAGATGGTCTACGACGGCCGAGCGGTATCAGGGTCGATGAGCCTGCGCGTCATCGTGAACGGCGTCGTTGAGTACCGACCTCCGAAACAGCGAACGGTCCCGACCCACGTCATCAGAGAAGTGGTCTGGGACGATGATGCTGTCCAGCGCGAGTGATAGAAGGTGTTTACACCTTCCCCTCGACTGATCGGAGACACGATGCCCACAACCGAGCACGCCATCGAGAACGACTCGATCTTGAAGAAGCTCCTGAAAGGCCCGAAGACGCGCAAGCAACTCGGCGTGACCCGCTACCGCCTACAGCAGCTCATGGCGGACAAGCTCGTCAAGAAAGGCGGAGAAGTCAAAGTCAAGGGCTCGGTCGCTCGGAAGGCCGTCGCCTACGAGTTGACCGCGAAGGGGCTCAAGCGGGCTCAGAAGCTCGCCTGATGCAGCGCGTAGCGATAGGCCAGCTCACGTTCCAAGCGGCGCCCGCGCGTCGCAAGACGGAGGTCCCGCTGATCTCAAGCGTCAGCGTCAGCGGGACCGTGATCGAGGCAGCGATGGTCGCGATGCAGCACGCTCTCGACTCCAAGGAACCCGTCGTGCAGCTCGACCACGGCGAGGAGGTCGTGGTGTCGATCGCCACGCCGGAGGGCGAGGTCATCGGACAGGCACGCGGCACGGTCGGCGTCTCGTTCGCCGACAAGATGATCGAGGGCGTGGGATACACCGTGCGTCAGCACAAGGTGAAGCTGTAGCCGTGAGCCGGACGATCGCGCTGCCCGACACGCTCTCGCTGCTGCTCGCGATCGAACGGGCCGGCGAGCAGAACCCCGGACCTCGCAGGGATGACAACTACGAGTACCGAGGGCCTGCGGGCTCGGCGGATGTCGAGCGCATCGCCGAACATCTCGGCTGGCGTCGCTGGTATGACGACGGGTGGCACGTCGAGGGCGAGTTCCCACCCGAGCGGATTCGAGCCGCATGCAAGCGTCTGCTACCCGATGAGCTGGTGTTCGAGCACCGGCCGAAGCACGGATGCGTCCACTATTCCGTGGCGCCCGAGGGCGAGCAGGAACTGGTGTACCGCGCCGAGGAGCTGCCCGAGTTGCCCGAGTCACCGGAACATCACCGCTGGCGCAAGGCTCGCGAGACCGCGCTGCGCAGCCTGCCGTCACTGAGGACCGCCGTGCGTACCACCGCGCAGCGGGCGCACGGATGCGCCGACACGGACGACCTGGGCCAGCTTGTGCGACGGGTGCCGCTGGTCGGTGAGATGTATCGCAAGGGAGCGACCTCGCGCGTGACCGTGGGCGATGACGTCGAGTGCGCCGTCGAACAGCTCATCGAAGCGCTGGAGGACATCCACGCAGAGGAGCCGTCGTAGCCGACCAAGCCTCCCTCGCTGATGACGCACGCGCCCGCCGAGACGAACGGATCGTGGCGCGCTTGGAGCAGATGCGCAACCTCGTGGCCGACTTAGAGGCTCGGCTTCCGGGGTGGCGACGGGAGATCGAGGGACTGCTGGCGGAGCTGCGGCGATGATCGAGCGCTGGCTGTGTTGGCTCAATCGCACCGGCAAGCAGACGGGCCTGCGCTTCGCTCTGTGGCGCTGGCGGGCAGCACACGAAGATCGCACGCGGCTCAAGCAGGAGGTTCGACGGCTGGAACGCCTACTCGCTGAGCTGCGCGGGTGATGGGCGTAGCTCGGATCCGGTGCCACTTGGCCGGGGCTCGTCTTGGTCATCGACGGGCGCTTGGCGGGCGGCACGATCCGACGCATCCAATATAGCGCCGCTGTCGAGAGCGAGTTCGGCCTGGAGCTTGAACAGCTCCTTGCGGATTAGGTTCGCGCGGTTGCCTGCCTTGACCGTGACCATCACATCGCGGCAGCGTTCGGCATCGGCTGCCATGCGCGAGACGAGCAGCTGGGCCGGCGTCAGGCGTTTCTCGCGTGCCGCTAAGCGGGCTCGAGCGAGATCCTCGGCCAGCGGCGCCAGGTACTCGGGATCTCCAGGCACGGATTGACGTGAGGCCACCGTCGTAAACCCGCCGTCGGCTGAGAGGTAGACCCCCGTGTCGTCGAAGGCTTCGCGCTCATCGCCGCGGATGAAGTGGATGATCCACGTCTCTGATTCGCGGTCGACCTGGCGCACGGTGATCGTGGTGGGCTTCGGGTCCCACCGTTGCACGCGGTCGATGAGCCATAGCACTGAGCGGGCGTGGGATGGCTGCTCGCCGGCGCGTGCCAGGAACCGCTCAAACGGGATCGGCGGGTAGAGGCGCTCGACTTTGCCCACGCGCGTCGGGCAGCGCTTGAGCTCTCCGAACTTGCCGTGCCTCACCGGGAGTTCCAGCAGGCGCTTGCGGACCTTGCGGTCCAAGATTGCATCGAGGTCGGCCTGCGAGACGATCACAGCTTGCTCGGGTCTATGACGTGCCAGGTTGTCGCCGCGCGGAGTCGAGCGACGCCGTCGGCACGCCGCGGCGACGGGTCCCACACCAGCTCACGGTCGTTCATCACGACGGCATGTAGACCCCACTGGATGCCAAGGAACCGCTCGTCCGGCTTGCCGTGGCACCACTCGCAGTCAGGGTCGCCACCGGGCGTGCGGTCAGCGCAGCCGCAGCCGCGCATGATCTCATCGGGGATGCGAGGGCTATGAACGCCAGCGATCCAGTATCCGAACTCGCGGTGATCGCCGAGCTCGGGCCAGTTGCGCCACCCCTCGCCCGTCTGGTCCCAGTCGTCCTCGATCTTCGTGAGCGACGTATGGACACACCGGAGCGCCGGGTACTGCTCGGTCGTCCACGTCATCAGGTCTTGGCCATAGCCGGTGCCGGTCGCATCGGCCTGACTGATCGGGATCTCGAAGATGGACGCGACGCACGCCGCGACGCAGTTGCCACGGCTCGGACCGAGCGGGTGATCGTCGGCCCGGTAGAACCGAGTCTGCTCGACAGGGATCATCGACCGTCCAGTATCGCCCGATGGCGGGGTTTACACCATCACTGACGGCGCCCGCGCATCTTCGCCTTCAAGTCCTCATTGCGCACGCTGAGGTAGATCGCGGTGGTGCGAATGTCCGAGTGGCGCATCAACTCCTGCACGTCGCGGATCGTGAACCCCTCGCTAAGCAGCGTCGTGGCGAACGTGTGGCGGAGCTTGTGCGGCCACGCGTGCTCGATCTCGGCCTTGCGCGAGCGGCGGTCGATCATCGCCCACACTCGGCGCCGGTCCAATGGCTCGCCGCGCTGGGCCGAGCGGACGCACACGAACAGGTGGGGCTTGCCGGCGGCGTAGGCGCGGCGCGTTGCCTTCCAGCGCTCGAGCAGCTTGAGCGTCGTCTCGTCGACGTAGATCACGGCCTCCTTAGAGCCCTTCGTGATCTCCGGGCGCAGCCTGATCTCGCCCTCGCGCCAGTCCACGTCGCGCACGTACAGGCCGCAGACCTCCGAGACGCGCAGGCCCGCCCTGACCATGAGCTCCATCATGCAGCGGTCGCGCAGGCCCGTCGGCGTGTCGAGGTTCGGCATCTCAAGCAGCTGCTCGAGTTCGGCCGAGAGTAGGGTTTTCGGGAGCCTGCGCACCCTTCCCGTTGTACCGTCTGAGCGGACATTTGCCCGGATGCCGGATCGCAGGGGTTCGGCGACGATAGGGGAGACAAAGTCAACTCAGAATGTCCCCTGCATCGAGCGCCGGAAGGCGCGGAGCGGGGTTCCGTCCCCTCTATTTAGCCGGGCCGGCTAGGGGGGTGCGGGGAGGTGTCGTGCGTATTCACGCGGCCTTCGCCCGCTTGCGTTTGGCGGGTTTCGCCGCTGCCTTGCGACGGGGTTTCGCCGTAGGCTTGGTCGGCTCGAGGGGCGCGTCGAACAGCGACGGGACGATGTGGTTTGCCTCGGCGATGTTGCGCGCGGCCGTCTGCCAGTAGGAGCGCTTGAGCTCCACTCCGACGTATCGCCGGCCGAGTCCTACGGACACCACGCCTTCGGAGCCCACACCCGCGAACGGCGAGAGGATCAGATCGCCAGGTGCGCTCCACAGCTTGATCGCGCGCTCGATCACGCCGAGCTGTAGCGGGCACAGGTGGCGCTCGTCTCGCTCATCTCTCGCCGCCGAGACATTGAGCACGTCCGTCTCGCGGATGCCGCCGGGGTAGTCCGGGCCCGCTCGATACCAGACCGGCGCCGCCCACTCGATCCACTCCTCGGGCGTGATCCAGCCGTCCGTGTTGCCGTAGCGCTCGGAGATTCCGGCGGCGATTGGTTGGGGGTTCTCGCCCGGCTTGCGGAATTGCAGCAGGTAGTCGGCCTGCGCCATGCGCATGTTGGCCGAGTCCTTCGCGAGCGTCTTGAACAAGAGGCCCCGGTCCTTCGTGCGGATCGCCTTGACCTGCGGGTCCTTGTCGATGCAGACCTCGCCGTAGTAGGTCCAGCCGCCCGCTTCCATCGCGGCGATCGTCGCGCCGCGGAAGTCGCGCAGGCCGATCTCCTCGCCGTCGCGCTTGCGGGTCTGCGCCTGGGCCAGGTGGATCGCCACGGAGCGCCCGGGCATCGTCACGCGCAGGAGCTCGGGCACGAGGTAGCCGAAGTGCTCGATCATCTGCTCGACGGATTCGACGTTGCCCATGTCGCGCGCCTGGTCGGTGTAGACGTACATCGACGGGAAGGGCGGCGAGAACACCGTCAGGCCCACGGAGTCGGGCTCGACCTCGGCGAGCCGCTCCACGCAGTCGCCGAGCATGAGCCGCCAGCCCTCGCCCTCGGCGTCGTCTGACTCATAGACGCCCTTCGCCAGGTGCTCGAGCGTGCGGTCGCTCATGGCTTGCAGCAGTTCCTCGGCCATCTGCTCTGCCCTCCGTTGCTTGGATTCGATGTTGCGGACCACCGCGCCCTCGACGTCGGCGGTGACGACGTAGACCTCGACGGGCCGTGTCTGCCCGAAGCGCCAGCAGCGGCGCACGGCCTGGTAGTAGCGCTCGAATGAGTCCGAGAGCCCGACGAACACCATGCGCGCGCAGCGCTGCCAGTTCATGCCGTGGCCGCAGATCGAGGGCTTTGAGACGAGCACCTGCACATCGCCGTCGGCGAAGCCGAGCAGCGCCGATTCCTTGTGCTCCTGCGAGTCCGCGCCCTTGACCTCGACCGCTCCGGGGATCAGCTTGGCCAGCTGCTCGGACTCGGAGTTGAGATCACACCACAGCAGCCATTGCTCGCCCGGCTCTTTGGCGACCAGCGCGGCGGCGGCCTTGACGCGATCGTCGCGCGTGTCCGCTCGCGCTTTGCGGCGCTCGGAGAGCGTGCGCGCCTCGCCGCGGAACAGCGTCTCCGCCTCCTGCTCGTTCTCAGCCTCGACGCCGATCTGGTGGACGCTCAGCGGCGGGAGCTCATACAGCTCGTCGCCCTCCGGGAAGCCCACGTCGGAGGGCCGGCGCATCGCCATCGCCCATGAGGCGACCCAGCGCCAGAAGTCCGTCTCGGCGTGCCGCTTCATCCGCCACTTCTGCGTCGAGTTGCCGTCCTGCGTAAAGAACAGCGCCATCATCTCCTTCGCGCTCAGGACCGATAGGAACTCGGAGTGCTGGCCCAGCTCGAGGTAGTCGTTCGGCGCGGGCGTGGCCGTCGCGCAGAGCCGGTAGGGCAGCAGCGAGGCGAAGTCCGTCAGGTCCCGGCGGGTCTTGCCGTCGAAGCTCTTGAGGATCGAGGACTCGTCCAGCACGATCGCGCCGAAGTCTGCGGGGTCGAAGCGGTGCAGCCGGTCGTAGTTGGACACGGTGATGTAGCCCTCGGGCTCACCGCCGGGCGAGTAGGCGGCCTCGGCGCCGACGTCGGATGCCTCACGGACGATCTGCTTGGAGACGGCCAGCGGCGCGAGCATGAGGACGGGTTTCGCCGGGACCGCCGTCGCCCACGCGAGCTCCATGCGGGTCTTGCCGGTGCCCGTGTCTGCGAACAGCGCCGAGCGGCCCCGCTTCAATGCCCGTTCCACGAGCAGGTGCTGCCACGGGAACAGGTCCCAGCGCGGCGCCTTGGCCTTGGCCTCAGCGACCGGCACCAGCGCGCGCATCTTCGACGCGACGAACTCCGCGTAGCTCACGCGCGCTCGCCATACGTCTTGTCGAGCCAGTAGGTGAGCCCGTTCGTCGCCGCCCATAACTCAGTCTCGGCAGGGATCGCGGACCGGGGGATGCGCAGCGTCTTGGTCTGATCGAGGGCGAGATGGTGACGCTTGCACGCGGGCCGCCAAACAGCGGGTGCCCAGAGAATCAGCTTGGAGCGGGACACCTCGCGGCGGATCACCTGCTCGCGGATCAAGTGCGCCCGTTCCATCCGGCCGGAGCAGGAGACGCCCGGAGCGAACTGAGCCAACCAGCACGCCGGGATCTCCTCGGGCAGAGCACCGAACACGTACAGCGTCTCCCTCTCTCGCTTCCCCTCGCGCTCGGGCTTGGGGACGGGGAGGACGTGGGCCTTGGCTTGGTCGCTGGTGGTGGTCATCGCAGCTTCACAAGGTCAGCGATGGTCGTGATGAGCTTGTCGTCGGCATCCGCTAGGCGCTCGCAGAGATCCTCCGGTATGCGATCCGAGTACAGGAACGCGGCTGCGGCGAGGGTGTCGCGGATGCCGACCCTCGCGCACTTCTCGGCGTGGACGCGCGAGCGCTCCTGATCCACCACGACGAACGCATCCTCCGCTGTCCGTCCCTCTTGCCAAGACTCGATCCTCAGCGCAAGATCATCGACCGGCACGACAAGCCATGCTCGGCCTCGCTCGCCTGCCTTGGCAGTGTGGGAGGGGGTGGGGGTCACGCGGCGGCGACCTCCCAGCGGAATCGTTCCTGCGGGTCGCCGGGATCGCGCGGGCGCGTCGGAGTGGTCCACTCGCGGCCTTTGACCTCAGCCACGATGCGCAGACCAGCAGCGCGCAGGCTCGCGCCGCTCTCCGATTGCAGGGTGTAGGTGACGAGCTTCGTGTAGCCGAGCGCCCGAGCTGCGCGCCAGCAAGCGCCATACAGGAACGAGCAGGCGTTGGGTGTGCCCGTCGTGCAGAGCCGTAGAACCTCGACCGTCCATCCATCCTGTAGGCCGCCAGCGACCGGACGCCCGACGATCGCCACTCCCACCAGCTCATCGCCAAGCGCCGCCCCGAGCGCGAAGCGGTAGCCGACCGTGACCTTGGAGTGTCGGTGATGACGTTCGACGTAGGCGTTGGCCTCGTCGCGCATCATCGGCACGATCCGCAGTCGCTCGCTCACCCCCTCGCCGCCCTCTCGTGAGCTTGCTCCGAGACGATCCGGCAGAGAGCGAGGAATCCGAGGTAGGCGAGATAGATCGTGGGGGCATCGGCGTACCTCCAGAGCCAGAGCTCCGCATATGTCGCTTGGATGGCGAGGTCGCCGCTCATGCCACGCGCTCAAGTGCCAGCAGCTCATCCAGCCGCGCCTCGACCTCGGGGCGCTCAAGCTCCTGCCCGAGATACACGCTCGCGTAGTACCCGGCCACGTAGGGGCGGAACCACTCGGAGTGCGACCACGGCCATATGCGGTGCATCTGGACCTTGCCTTGGATCTGCAGATGGCAGCGTTGGCAGAGCGCGGCGAGGTTCCACCAGCGGCAGTTGGCCTTGTTCATGTCGAGGTGGTGGACGGTGAGGATGCGCCAGGCCGCCTCGATGCGGCACGTCGGGTAGGCGTTGCGGATGTCGGCGAGCTTGGCAAGGGGGTCGAAGGGTCCTTCGCGCAGCACGTCGCCATCGGGGGTAATCAACCGGAACGGGCCGTCGTGCTCGCACCGCTCGTCGCAAGCCGACCACTCGCCGGCACCCTTGGCGTACGGATGAAGGCAGCGAATGCAGCGGTGTGCGGCTTCGATCCGCACCACCTCCTTGATCCCCGCGTCCGCGCCGTCCCCCAGCGGCCCAAGATCCGCGCGATGCCACTCGGGCGGGTAGCCATCCGGGCCAAGCTCATCCGGCGCGTAGACGCGGAACACGCTCATCGCGCCTGCACCACGAACCGATCCACCGGAGCATCCGCCAACCCGTTCTCCCACTCCGCCTGCCGTACAGCCACGCCCTCGTCCTCATAGGGTCCTGCAACGGGGAGTCCTGTCCTTGAGTTAACGACGTAGAAGCCGGGGCGTTGGCTTCGCTGGGCGAGCTGGGCCATCGCTGCGCGGTTCGCCCCTTCGCTTGCGGGCCTCATCGAACGCTCCATGTGCCGGTCGGATGACGGCGGGCGTGGGGCGAGCGGGCGAGCGCGGCAGCTACGGCCTGGTAGGAGACGGGTTTGTATTTCTCTGATAGCTCCCTGGCGATCTCGCGAGGGAAGGATTGGCCGAGTCTGACCAGAGAACCGACGACCATGTTGTCGAAGCCCGGACCATCGGCGAGGGAGCGTTCGCTCACCGCTCGACCTCATACTCGTGATCCTCTACAGCCTCGGGTGAGAGCCCCCGTTCGTCATCCCACACGACAAGAGGAAGGTCTAGCGATGGATCATGGGAGACGACCACCCCGCGTGCCCACCGTCGGTGCCCCTCCCCATCACACACGGAGCGAGTGCGGGACTCCACGCGGGTACCGGTGGGGATGCGGCGGCGGAGGCCGAGCTTCTGTATTCGTTCGCGGTCGGCGGCGGCCTTGAGCGTGCGGTTGAACTCCTCGCGGCTCGGGGTGAAGTGGGCTCCCTCGCGGGAGAATGAGGCGGAGGGGGTCACGACACGGCCTCGCGCAGATCGTCCAGGCTGACGGTGATCGATTCAAGGCCGCTTTGTGTCGGGTTGCCGAGACGCACGCGCCCGTCGTCCAAGAGCGTGACGCCGACCTTGCCGCGCCACGTCTCGGTCCGGTCGAACTGGCCGACGCTCGCTATCTCCGCGTCGATCTGGACCGTGCGCTCAACGCTCACCCTCTCACCGCCCGCCGCTTGATCGTCAGTTGGACGGTGCCCGACTTCGGCCACACCTGCTGCGAGGAGATGTGCCAGTCCTGGGCGGTGAACACGAGGTATTTGTCCGCATCAAGGTCGCGGCGCTCGACCTCCTGTCCATCTTCGTAGATGGGGTATCCACTTAGATGGCCCGTCATGGGGACCGTTCCCGTCCCATAAACCAGTCCGCTACGGCTCGACCCTTCGGCTTCCACTCTTCGCCTCCAGGCGTAAAGACGCGCACGCTGCGGCCTGTGCGGGAAGCATAGATGTGCAGTTCCTTCCCAGCGTCGCTCTTGATCGAGACGCATACACGCCCGTCGGGCAGCGAAGTTGCACGCTGGACTAGTAGCGCCCCGAATTGGAAGCCATATTGCGTGTGCGAGCCCCGGTTTTTCTCCCGGCTCACGGGACCAGCTCCTCGACGCGAAGATGCAGGGCGCGAGTCTCGCGGCAGAGCCACGCGTCGCACTCCCCAAAAGGCTCGATGTGCTGCGGTGAGCCGTCGCGGCGGTGGACCATCTCGGCCAGCTCCCAGCCCCACACGTCCAGCTCACGCAAGAGCGTAAAGGCGCTTTTCAGCTCGCCCGTCATCGCTTCGATGTCTCGAAGTCGCGCCTGGTATTTCGCCTCCCAGCCGTCCCACTCGCGGTGCAAGCGCTCGTCAAGCGCGTCATAGGCCGCTGCGTCTACTACCTCGGCCCCGACGCTAACCTCGGGACCGACCAAGATGATGCCGCCCGTGAGTGGTTCCGGTTTTGCTAGGTCGAACCGTGGCAGCGATGCCACCGTCCATCGCGATACTTGGTTGCCTGTATCAGACACCTTGCGCCCTCTCCACCGACTCCTTCAGCACACGGCGTCCCACAACAGTCAGCCGCCACACCGGCAGTCGGCCCACATCCATCGGCGAGACGAGATGTTTGCTCGCTAGTTCGCGAGCTACGACGTACTCCTCGCCCGCATTGCCTGCGTACTCATCGCCAAGGTTGATCGACTCTAAGAGCGCAAGCTGCTTCGATGTGAGGATTGTGAGCGGGGTCATCGCTCAAGGTCCCGCGCGTAGCGAGCTGCGATCCGCCAGTCTTCGGTCGGTTGAGTCTGCTCCCCCTCCGCGTAAGGCAGCTCGACCTCCTCAACGACGATAAAACGCTCGCTCTTCCGCCGCATCGGGAGCGGCTCATAGGCTGCGATTGCGAGGCTCTTTAGATCAAGCAGGAACCGCCGTGGCGGTTTACGACCGGACGGACTAGTGGTTGCCCGGGGATCACGCACTAGCCTGTGCTCCAAACGGATAGCGACCGGCGATAAGGGCCTGAAGCTCGTCTAAAACCCTTTCGTACTCGGCTTCGGTGCCGCCACGATAGATTGACGCACAGTCTTCGCAGCGGCGCATGATACGTTCATCCATCTCGTGTAGGGCGATCCACTCAGCTTCGGTGAGGGAGCGGCCTACGCCGTTCATGCCGCACTCCGGGCCATCAAAGTGGATACCCCATCTTCGTAGACCACGACCTCGACGCTCACCCCCGCACCGCCCGATTCCGCGACTCGGGAAGCTCTCCAGCCTGACGCGCGATCCGATCAATGAACTGCTGGCGCCACCAGTCCCATTCGGGCTCGTCGGGGATGTCGCTGGGGCGCAGATCAAGCAGGACGGTCACGACGTCTTCCAGGGCGCGGCGGTCCATCTCGCCGCTCATGCGCATCGCCTTGCTGCTCGCGGGGCCGTGCGAGTAGACGCCCATCAGCCCCTCACCGCCCGATTACGACTCGCACACGCACTCTCTACCGGCCGGTTCGCCCGGAACCATGCGAGCCCCGCGTCTACCCGCCAGTCCTCATGGTCGGCTATTGCTGAGTGCTGCTCTAGGTTCCAGTCTCCGGAGGCAGGGAGGACGATCACGCGGCGATGGGAGGCGGGCTCGGCGCCGGACTGGACCGCGGCACGCTCGTATAGGTTCACGCCCCAATGCGCGTGCGGATAGATGGCGCCGTTGGCCTGCGTCTTGAACTCGTCCGTCTCGAGAAGGCCGCCGATGATGGCGCGCATGTCGAGCCGGCCGGCGTAGCCGTCGTCCGGGTTCACGACCAACTGCTCGATCGCCACCGGCTCGGGTTTCAACTTGAGGATCGCCTTCACCCACGAGCGCAGGTAGCCCCGGTGCTCCTCGGGATGGTCCAGCAGCTTCGGCGGCTCGCCCGTGAGCATGTAGTCCTCGTTTACGGCGTGTACGTCGAGGCCGCGGTCGGCGGCGCGTTTCGTCGCGGCTCGCGCGCCGAGGCCCTGCTCGCGCACGACGGCGATCGCGTGCTCTGCCCGGCTCGTCTCGGTCAGCATCCCCGCCTTGAACGCCAGAAGCGCGCCTTCGATCCCGCGTTCCTCAGACCAGTGCGGCACGCCGTCCTTCGGGCAGATGCAGTCGCAGATCCGGCTCACCGAGGGCAGGCGCACCCCCCGCTCACCGCTTGGCGTCCACACGTACTCGCGGTAGGGGCGCACACGGGGGATCCCGTCGCGGGTCAGCCAGCCTGCCGGGGCCTCGCGGTAGATGACCTCGCCGCCGGGGACCTCGCGCGTGCGCTCAACCTCCCAGGCTCCGGGGGTCTGCGAGGGGTCGGAGACGAGGGCGAGGTCAGGTGACATCGGACACCACCGGACAGGTCGCGAAGTGTGGATGCGTGCTGACGTAATCCGGCGCAGGGCCGCCGCAGCACTGCAACGGGCTGCGCTCGGCACCGTGGACGATGGTCATCGCGACACGCTCGCCCCAGGCCGCAACGAACACGTTCTCGATCCGTTCGTCGTCGCCTTCCAATCGCGGCGCGGCCAGCTCGGCGGCGTCCTCTGCGGTCGGCGCCCCGACAATGACGCACTCGGTGTTGCCGCCCGACGGCTCATCGAACTGCGTGACGATCCACCGCTTCATCGCGCCCGCACCTGTAGCCCCGCTACCTGCTCGATCTGCACTCCGGGGATCTCTCTGACCCCGGCTTTCGCGCCAACCGTCGAGAGCAGGCTCGACTCGCCGCGAATGTCGCCTTGCTCGCCACTCATGTCCGGCCCGCCATATGCTCTGCCAACGCTCGCCGGTCCTCATCGGAGATTTCAGCAGGCGTCACGGGCTCGGGCCGTGCTTTGGCGGGCCTCTTGCGCTTCGGTGGGGTGACGTACCAGTCCCAGGCATCGACGGATGAGCCCTTGACGGTGACGACTGAGCTACTTCCCGCTCGCCAGCCCTTTTTGGACAGCTTGAAGGTCCGGTGTGACTCGGGGGCGATGGCCTTGGCGAACTCCCCTCGGTTGACGCTGCCGTACAGCCAGACGCCCGCCACCAGCACGGCGATCTTGCCGCGGAGGGTCACGGCTTGCCCGCTTCGTCGAGCGTGATCGTCTGCACCTCGGCCAGCTCGTGCACCCGCAGATACCCCCCGTGCTCAAGCGTGACCTGCTGCAAGGTGCGCGTGTAGTCGCCGGGTGTCCAAGCCTGGGAGACACAGGTTGCTCGCCGGCGGGTGACCCGGTGGCATGGGCTGACCTTGATCGTGGCGTGCTGGCCGTGCCAGTAGTCGCGTTCGGTCGTCTCTACCGCCTTGTGGGCCGCGGCGAGCGAGAGGATTGCGAGGGCTAGGATCACGGGCGCGATAGGCTCTGCACGGGCGACTCGGCCGGGGGGGCAGCCGACACCGCGGAGGAATTGGCGGCGGGGTGATCGCCGCCCGTGCAGATTTGGTCAGTCATCGGTCATGCCGATGCCGTTGAGGTCAGCGAGTTGGATCAGCCGCTCGGTGTAGTCGTCATTCCACTCGTCTTTGAGGGCGACGAACGCGGGGCTCGCGATCCGCTGGGCGATCTCATCCTGCAGGTCGATGGTCAAGCTCACGCCGTCGTCGGTGCGCTCCGATCCCACGACCTTGCCGACGGGCTCGCCGTCGAAGTTGACCCTCACCGGCATCCCCTTGGCCTGCGCGGCGAAGCGGTCCAGGCACTCGGGTGAGAAGATGTAGTGGACGGGGCTCGCCGGGTGCGACTCCGTGGCCAGCTTGACTTGGATGCTCACGCGCACGCCCCCGTGAAGTGCTCAAGGTGCCTGCGCGCATCCTCCTGAGAGTGCCGTTCGGCGTGGTGCCATGGACGGCGATGCTCCCGCCCGGCCTCGGCCAGTACGCCCGGCCAGTCGATCTCCACCGTCTCGCAGACAAGGTGGGCATGGTAGTCGCAGGTCGGTACCGCGCCGATGAGCCAGTTTGCGTCCATCGCGCATAGCTCCGTGCGGTCCTCGAGCGGGGCGTCGGCCTCGGGCGTGCCCGGCAGCACCGGCACCCCGCAGCCGATGGTGCCCGTGATCGGGAGCGGGGTGAACTGGATCTCGGTCACCTCGGCCATTGCCACTCATCCTCATCGTGTGGAGGCGGCGTGTTCTGATCGGCTCGGCGGCGCACTCGGGCGCCGAACGCGAGCACGATGGCGATGTACGCCAGAACGCAGAGGGCGATGATGAGGGGGAGGCTCACAACGCGCTGGCTTCCCCGCTCCGCGAGTAGCGCTTGGCGTGGTGCAGCCGCGTGGCTACCTCGTCGATCTCGTCCGGGTCTAGTGCGACGCGCTGGCGCTTGCCGTCGTAGGTCCCCTCAAGGATCACGACCATCCCCGGTGCCGCGTGGATGTCGTGGCTCGCGCACTCGTAGCTGCGCGACTCGACATCGGGGTCGTTCCACCAGTGGGCGAGAGGGAGGCTCACAACGCCCTCTTAGTGATCTCCCGCCCGAGCCTATCCCGGCGGATCGTGACATGCTGCTGGACGGGCGCGAGCGGCCGACCGCACTTGCCGCACTCATCGCCATTCCGCCACGGGCGCTCGCACTCGCAGCCCTTGAGCTTCGCGTCCGCGTAGAGCGCTGGGCCGTAGTTCTCGTGGCCTGTGCTCATGCGCGCTCCCAATCCCCGACCGCTCCGACCGTGCGGGAAGCGATGAACAGTCCCCTTGCGCGGACGACCGAGACTATGTCGTCCGTCCGCACCGTCCGCTGCCGAGTGATTCTCAGCGCCGTCAGCCACGCCTCAGCCTCCTCGCTGCTACGGAGGCCGGTCGTCTCGACCTGCGGCGGTTCTATGCCGGGAAGACGGTAGAGGATCGCGTACTCCGTATGCTCGCTCTCGGCCATCAGGCCTCCCCCTCCGGTGGCCACAACTCCGCCACGCTCACACCCAACGCCTTAGCGATCCTCCGCTGATTGCCAGAGGTGGGGATGTTGACCCCTCGCCGCCATCGGGACACCTGGGAGACGTTGACGCCGAGCTGGGCGGCGAGCCATTTGCCGGTGCGCCTCTCAGCCTTCAATGCCTCGTCGAGCGGGGTTGTCGTGACGTTCCTCATCGGTCCATCGCGTTTCGCCAGAGTCGGTCCACGACCGCGGTCAAGTGCTCGTCTGTCAGCCGCTGCGCCACCTGCTCCCGAATCTCGTCAGCGTGGGCGTGAACCTCCTGAGTGACCGCTGCGGCGACCTGCTGCTTGACGATCTGCCCGACCACGCCGCCGTCGAGGTAGCCTTTGCCGAGGGCCTTTTCGACCTCCTCCGCGACGCGCTTGCGAAGTGTCTCGCCGAGCACAGAGTCCACGATCGCCTTCGTCACGGCCCCCGCGACCTGCTCCTCGCTGAGCTTTACGTCCATGCCGCCACGCTACACGCTCCCCCGGCGCTATGTCAATAAGGATTGACGCAATATAGTCCGCTGTTTGCGGGGTTCGGGCAAAAGAAAAGCCGCCCCCGGATTGCTCCGAGGGCGGCAGGAGGAGAGGCGTGCGTCCGTGCAGGACCGACGCTATCGGATCACACGGTCACGCCTTGCATTCCCACTGACCGGCACCGGCGCCACCGTCCCAGATGCGGGCGGCGACGGCAGACTGTTCGGTCCGCGAGTGTCGCCATGCTTCGTCGGGTGGCGAGCCGCCGTACGCGCTCCACGTCGAGTCGATGATCTGATAAAAACCCGACGCCGTGGCACCGTTCGGCGGTTCGTCGATGCCTTTCGACTCGCACATCACGACGGCTTCGGGGATGGCCCAGCTCGATGCGGCGTGGGCGACGGGCGGGTGCCAGGCGAGATGGTGCGCGCGGCCCTCGGCTCGCATCACCCGCCGGTCGCACCGCTGCCCTCGACAGCCGGGCTGGTGTGGGAGCTTCTGCGCCTCAGCCGTGAAGGCCGAGGGGAGTACGGCAGCGACGATGAGCAACAGCAGTAGGCGTCTGATACACGTTGCCTCCTCTTACGTTGAGCCAAGGCGTTAGGCCAAGGCAGGACACGCACACGCTCATTGAGCGGACTGCGAACCTACCCGCACCGTCGGAGGGATGTCAACCCCCGACTCCGCTCGCTGCGGCCTTTCCAGGTCGCTCACGTCCACATCATCCGCGGCATGGGAGGGTCCGCAGATGTCGTCCACTCGGCGCTTCAGGTCGGTCCACGGGCGCTGCGCGTTGCGCCGGTCCATCTCTCGCTGTCGCCTGTCCATGGTGCCCTCCTTGGCTTTGGTTTGTGTGCCGAGACCGCCGCAGGAGGAGACCCGAACGATCTCGGCCTGACCATCATCGACGGTGGTGCGGCGGGCCATGAGGGGGCTCGACGGATGTACTAGCCCGAGAACGACAAGAGCCCCGCCCGACCGAAGTCAGTGCGGGGCTCTTGTGGACGGCCAGCGGCCAGGAGGGAAGCCGGGATTGTATTCAGATCAGCGCGATGTACTCCTCGAGCACCGCCTCGGACGCGCCCTCGTAGTCCTTGCCCGTGACCTTGGAGATTCTGTCGGGCGAGAGGTACGCCCAGCACTCGAACATGCGCCCGGTGCGGAACGCTTCGAGAAGGTTGATCGGCCGCGACCACGTGACCCCGACAACTTCGCCAGCGGTCGGGTGACCGACCAGCGGGACGCAATGGTCCTCGCCTTCGTTCGCGCCTTCGTTGCCCCACTGGGCGTGTCCGGCGGGGAGCTTCGCGTCGAAGGTTTCCTCGTTCTCGCTGTTGACCGCGATCCCCGCTGGGCAGGCGTCGAAGTTGCGGATCGCAAACAGCAGCTCGTTGAGGTTCGACACGTCGACTTTCGCGAAGAGGCCGATCGTGTGGACCGACCCGTTGGCGACCGTGGTCCCGACCTTCGCGTCGTGTTCGAGACGCGAGCGGATTTCGAGGCCGTTGTCGTTGGCGCCCGTCTCCGGGTCATAGGCCGGTTCGCCCGTGAACTCATAGACCGCGATGTAGAGCTTGATCGCCGTTTCCGCATCACCGACGATCGCGTGGGCTTCGGCTGGTGACATGCCCGCATCGACCAGCATGCACTTGAGCTCGTTGATCCGCGCCGCCGCCACGCAGTTGCCGGCGCCCCGCTGCGCCGCGGCCCAGGTCACGGGCAGCACTTCGCCCGGTACCCGCGGCCCGTTGCCGTTCATGTACCAGTTGGCGTAGGTGTTGCCGTGCCCCCAGCCGAACGCGGGCTCGACGGTCGGGATCGTGTGGTTCGCGAGCAGGAAGTCCCGGTCGTCCGCCTTGCTCGGGATGCAGCCCTTGAGGGCCATCTACTTCGCCGCGCCTTTCGCCTTCGTGCCCGTGCCCGTTTCGACCTTGCCGGGCGCGGGCGGGGCGTTGTGTATGTGGACCTCCACGGGTGGGCTCGGCGCGACGGTGCCGAACGACAAGGGCAGGTCGGCCGCCGGGGTGCGCGCCGCCTCGGTGTTCGCTTCGGCGGTGAGGATGGCCGCCCGCGCTGCGATCTGTGCTTTCGCTGGTGGCGAGTACTTCCCGAGCAGGATGTGATGCGAGGTCAACCACCCCGAGCCCGTGACGATGACGAACACGCCCAGCTCATCGAGATCCGTGGTGGCCGTGGCCGAGGAGATGCCAAAGACGTTCAGGACGCCCTTGGATGCCAGCCATGCCGCACCGGCCCCTGCGATGGCCGGGATGACGGTCCCGACTAGGAACTGCTTGATCGCTTCGGTGTTCACGGTGCCTCCTGTCGTTGATGCGTGGCCCAAGCCACAAGATCGGCAATAAAGATCGAGGCAATCGTAGCCTTGAGAGATATGTCCTCGGTGCTGCGGGCGAGCGCGAGCTGCGCAGCCGCCGGATCGCGGCGATGATAAGCGGCGAGGACCCGCTCGCGCTCACACACGCGACAAGTTCGGCCACCAGTAGGACGCCAGCGAGTATTCGCCTCATCGAACAGGTGCCCGTGGATGCAGTGCGTCAGGGCCGCCCGTTCGCCGCGGCGGTGGTTCTCTTGGTTGGTCACTGGGTCAAGGTGCGCGGGGTTGACGCAGGCGCGGTTCCGGCACAAGTGGTCGAGCTGGAGGCCGGCGGGAATAGCGCCCCGGACAAGCTCGAATGCGAAGCGGTGGGCCGAGACTCGATGTTGCCCAGGGTGGAAGTGGCCGTAGCCGTCCTTGTCGGGTGGGCCGCCCCAGACCCAGCACGGACCCAGCGCGGGACGGTGCGCGGGGACTGGCCCGTTCTTGTCGACCTTGCTCCAGAAGCGTTGCTCGGTCGGAGGTCGACCGAGGATTGCCGTCGGGTTGCCCGTGCGCTGCCAGCGTGCGTAATGCACACGGCACCATCCCCGGGCCACGCTGGGCGCATCGCACCCGTCAACGCTGCAGGTACCCTTCGCCACGTCTGCACGCTCCGCTCGTGTAGGCCATGCCCCCGGCTGTTGGCTCAGCGCGGGGGTGCTTTTCAGCCTATTCTACGGGGTGCGCCTGATGGCGTCGGCAACGACCAGACGGCGACAATTCTTGCCTCCAGCACGATTTCACGTTGCAGCTTATGTGCAGCCGTAGCCCGAACACGCCGAGCACCACGACCGCCAGCTCGATCACTTCCGTCCAGGTCGCGCAGAACCTCATGCGGGCTCGGGGAACGAGATACCAGCGGCGCGCAGGGCACCTTCCAGCACCGTGAGCCGTGCGCGCAGCAGGGCGGATTCGTCGGGCAGCAGGCGCTTGCAGACGTGCGTCCAGAAACGGGTTCCGACGTAGGAGGTTCCCATGATGACCGCGATCGTCGCGAGCGACAGTAGCGTCCAGCCGTGGAGCACGATCTGGCCGACGCCGAACAGGGTCGTGAGGATGACCGCCGCGTCGTTGCCCGCGTCGAGCAGGCCCGCGAGGTGTCCGCGGCCACGGTTCTCGGCGACCGTCATCAGCACACCAGTCGCGTCCTTCGCGGCCATGCTCAGACAGGCCCACAGCAGGACCACGGGGGTACCGATGCCGACCGCGCTCGCCACGAGCATCGTGTGGGCGACGAGCTGCTGCTGGAGCGGGCTCACGCGCCCGACTGCTCATGGTGGCGCGCAATGTCCTCGGCGGTGATCCCCGAGCCCTTCTCCTGCGCGTGGGGGTGGTGCCGGCGGCAGGCGCGGTGTCCGGTGCCCGCGACGGGATGCCCGATGCGATGGCACGGCCTGGGCGCTTCGACGTGGCATTCCAGATGCTTGCGGGTGCGCCAGAAGGCGACAGCGACCCCGGTGATGAGCGTGAGCTCGCCGAGGTCGGAGCCGATGCCCGACCAGAAGTTGTAGGAACGACAGCGGGCGACTTCATGGGCGGTCCCCGCGCACTGGCCCAACGGATGCCAGAACATCGACAGGAACGCGAGCATCAGACGTGCCCGGTGGAAAGCAGCGCCGAGAGTACGGCAGCGAGGATGATCGCGGCGATAGCACCGACCGCGAGCCACAGGTCCCGGCGGGATGCCGCAGTCTTCGCCAGCGCGGAGGCGACCGTCTCGCCCGTCTCGATCTTCCCCTTCACATCCAAGACGCCCTGTTTGACACCCGCCAGCTCCCGGTTGGTTGCCTCCTGGGCCCGGGCTGAGCGCTCGATGCTGCCGTTGAGGGCCTTGAAGTGCCGGTCGTGATCGTCAAGGCGCCCGTCTACCTCCTGCTCCCGGCGCCCCCGCTTGTATGCGCGCTCGACCGCACGGTCTGCTTGGTGAGAAGCGAGGTCGGTGGCCTTGGCCTCGCGCTCCTGGTCGGTCTCGGGTACCAAGATAGCTCCCCTCAGCCGTGCAGGATCAGGGCGACGATGGTGGAGATAACGGCTGCCAGGAGGATGACGCTCACGCCCGCTATGCCGATCATCGACGCGGTGATCTCTGCGCCGCGCCGCTGGGCGCCGATGTTCTGATTCGAGCGGTCCTGGAGGGTACGCAAGTTCTCCGGCCCCACGTCGATACGGCTGCGCAGGTCGCTCAGATCCTTGGTCAACTGATCGGTGGTGACCTTGGCCGCCGTGAGGGCCGTAGCCGTTTCGTCCTTCACCGTCCCAAGGGACTTGTCCAGTTCGGTGCGCGTGGCCACCTCGCCCTTGAGGAGGTCTAGTGCCTCGCGGAAATCCTTGTTCTCCACGAACCGCAGCGCCACGGCATCTTCAAACAGGATCTGGGCCGTGTTGCGTTGATCCTGAGCCGTGACCAACTCGCCCCGAAGGGCGGTCAGGTTTTCGGTGAGCCGCGTAACCTGCGTCGCCGACTCCTCGTCGAGGCGCCGGATCTCGCCTTGCCACAGCTCCTTCTGTGCCGCCAGCTCGCGGTCGTGCATCTCCCGGAGCTGGTCGGGCGTCCAGCTAACTCCTCCGTTTCCGGACATCGGACCTCCTTGTCAGCGCCGCAGACGGGGAACGGCGAACAGCAGAACGATCACGGCCACCAAGATCAGCAACAGCGGCGAGAGCGCCACGGTTCCCCGCGAACGAGCCGATCTCGGTCAGGGCTGGGCTACCGACGGCGCTTGAGCCTTCACCGGAGACGACGCCCCAGTTACCGGAGTCGTTGTGCGACTGGTACCACCATATCCCGGCGACGTAGGGCAGGCCCGTGAACTCCCCGTAGGCTTCCTTGATGTCCTGCACACGCACGGTTTCAGTCGGGGCCGACGTGTTGGGGCCGTTCAGTTCGATCCCGTACTCGGTCAGGTAGTAGGTCGCGTGGGCGAAGCCCTCGGACACCGCATAGGCGTGCTGTTCTTCGAGGCCCCTTGGCCCTTCCCAGCCGTTGCGGCTTTCATGGGCGAAGCCGTATGGGTGGTCGGAGAAGGCATCGACGAGCGTCGTCAGCTTGGGCTCGGCCGTCACGGCTTCTTTCGTCCAGGTGTTGCTCCCGCCGTCGAAGATCAGCGTGACGTGCTCGGCCGCTGCGGCTTCGTGGAGCGACACGTACATTTCCGCGTACTTCGCCCCGTTCTGAGAGCCGCCCTTGAGGTACATCTCGTTGCCGACTTCCAGCAGCGTGTAGCCGTCGCCCGCGAGCGTCTTTACTTCCGCCAGGGCCGAGGATGTCCACGAGGCGAGGTTCACCCCGGATAGCGGCGAGCCATCGCTGGTGTTGCCGACTATCGCTGTGGACGTGGCCGGGTTCCCACCATCGGCAGCGATCCACGTTGCCTGCCCCGTGCCTTCGATCCGGCCCGAGTGGATGCCGGCGGCCTCTAGCACTTTCGCGGTGCCCGGACCCCAGCCGACGAAGTCGTTGGAGCCGATGATGACGGGCCCGGCGGTGCCCGTCGATCCAGTGGTGCCTGTGGTCCCGGTCGTGCCCGTCGAGCCCGTCGATCCAGTCGTGCCTGTGCTGCCTGTGGAGCCTGTCGTGCCCGTTGGTCCTGTGGAGGTGGTTGAGCCCGTCGTGCCGCCCGCGCCCGTTGGACCCGTCGCGCCCGTGACACCGCGAGGCCCAGTCGCCCCCGTAGCGCCAACCGGCCCAGTCGCGCCAGTAGCGCCAACCGGACCCGTGGGACCCGTCGGCCCCGCCGTTCCTCCGCCCGGTGCGCAGGTGACATGCACTTCGGTCGTGCCTGTAACGGTGCAGCCTTCGAGGGTGATCGTGACGGATGCGGCCTGCGCGCTCGATGCGAACAGGCCCAATGCTAGGAGTGCGATGAGGATTGAGACGCTGCGCATGGGCAGCCTCCTTCTCTTATGCGATCCTTCGCGGTTTAGAGCGCGGTCACGGGTGCCGCGCGTTGAACGCGGCCACCCAATCCGGCGATGCCGTGAACCACCCGACGGTGGTCCCGGGCACCTGCGCCGCCCACAGGCGAACGGGGCGGCCGGGCAGCGTGAACATGAGGAAGCAATGGTGGATCGCGGGCGTGTCGAGCACGCGCACCGAAACGTACTGGCCGACCCCGGGCTCGCCGTAGGTCTCAAGCTCCTCCGTGTCGAGCGCTTCCTGGTGGCCGAGCACGCCAGCGCGCCAGAGGACCGCGGAGACCGCGCTCGAGCACGCGTAGCCCGGCTCTGAGGGTTCGAGCGGCGAGACCTTCTGCGGCGGGTTCGTCGGCGGGAGTTCCCTCCCGTCGAGCGGTCCGACCCCGTAGCCCCCGTAGTAGCGGTAGGGCAGGTGCAGCCCTGAGAGGTGTTCGGCCCAGCTTTCCGCCCACTCGGCCTGCTGGAGGGTCATGGTCATGCGAGGTCCCTTCTCAGCTTGGCGATCTGCGCGTCCTCGACGCGTCCGTGCGCGCTCACTCGGTTGCCGGCGGCCTTCCAGCCCCGGCATTTCGGGCCAGCGCGGTGCGCCTTCAGGGCCGGATAGCAGTCGTGGCTCGCCAGTTTCGTGCGGAGGTGGACGATCTGCCGGCGCAGCGCGGCCAGCTCCCGCTCGTGGCCGGCAAGCTGAGCCTCAAGCTGAGCGTGAGTCGGCGCGGGCGCCGGCCGTTCCACCACCTGCAGCAGCTCCCCCTCGCGCACCCGCCGGTCATACAGCCCCTGGAGGAACGAGCCCCCGGCGTAGGAGTAGCGGCGGATGTAGATTGCGGCCGAGTACCACGCGTGAGCGCGCACGAGCGAGGCCAGCGTGCAGCAGATGTCCCCGGGGCCGACGTTCCAGGCCAGGTCCCCGAGGGCGTCGACCTGCTTGTGGGAGAGGTTGACGCCGAGGCGCCGCACCGGGGCGAGGTACTGCGTGTCCATCAGGTAGCGGAGGTTCGCGAGCGCCTGGGCTTTCGTGATGCAGCGCCCGCCGAAGTTGCCCGACCAGTCGGTTTCCCCATAGCCCCGTGTCCAGACGTGGCCGTAGGGATCCCAATACGGGCAGTAGACCCGTTCGGGCACGTTCTCGAAGCCGCCGGTGAGTTCGGCGCCGAAGGTATCGAGTTGGATCTGCCCGCCGATCAGCGTCAACGGCGGCGTGCCGGCGACGTAGCGGCTCATATCCTTGCCGCGCGCGCCCTCCGGGACGATCGCCGAGCATGGGGGGCCTGCTTGCTGGCAGGCCGCCGGAGCGAGGTTTAGCGTGCCCGCCGGCCGAGGAGGAGACGGCGCGCTGGGAGGAGACGCGCCACAGCCGACGAGCACGATGGATGCCGCGAGGGCGGCGAAGATCGACAGGCGCTTCATGCTCGTGCCCCCTTGCGAATCGTGCCGTACTCGTCACGCTCATATGGGCGATCGTCGCGGGAGTGCGTCGCGGCGCGCACGGTCAGCGGGCGGCGCTTCTGCCAGCCCTGCTCATCGCGCGAAGCCTGCGTGGCCGACTGCCGATGGCGCACCCGTGGCACGCCGTAGTTCGCTGGCTTCGGCATCGTGACCCCCCTCTCGGCGGTAGTCGCCCCCGCTCCATCCAGAGAACGGGGGCGACCGCCAGCTCTACTCAGTGCTACGCGGTCGGGACCGCCACTCCGGTGAAGACCGTCCAGACGCCTGCCTGTTCGCCGGTCGGCGCGCCGCCCACGGCGTCCGCGTCGAAGTACCACAGCGGGACCGCGGGGACTTCTGCCACGGCGGGGACAGCCGGGACTTCGGCGGCGCCGGTTTCCGGGTCGGCCGGGACCGCCGGCACTTCAGCGACGGCCGGGACGGCGGGGACCTCGAAGCCCGAGGCCGTCCAGCCTTCTGTCGAGCCTTCGACGTCGTGGACGTAGACCGGCTTGTCGGGCGCAGCCGAGGGCTTGCCCGGGTCCTCGCCTTTCACGGCCGTGTCGGCTGCGTCGACGTCCAGGGCCAGCGCGTCGACCGCGTCCTTGATCGGGCCGAGGTCAGCGGCGGTGATCGTGCCGCCCGCGGCCTCCTTGGCGATCAGATCGGCGATCGTCTGGTTCGTGTCGGAGGCGAAGGTGTTGAAAGCGGTGCTGAGGGTGGTGACGGCCTCTTGGAGTTCCGCCACAGTCGCTTCGGTCATCGTCTGTCTCTTTTCTAGCGCCGCGAAGCGCTTCTCGTGGTCAAAGGCCATCGGTGTTCAGGCTATCAGTGGTGCGAAGCTAAGGCTATGGATCAGGTTGAGCTTCACGTCTGCTTCCACTGTGGCGGGGAGTTGGTCTACCCGCTCGACTGGTCGGAGGAGGGTCGGAGCTGGCGCATCACGCTTCGCTGCCCCGAGTGCGAGTCCGAACGCGAAGGCGTGTTTACGGCGCGGGAGGTGGAACGCTTCGATGACGAGCTGGACCGCGGCTCGCATGCGCTGCGCAGCGACCTGGACCGGATGACGCGCGTGAACATGAGCGAGGAGATCGAGCGCTTCGAGGAGGCGCTGGACGCGGGCTGGATCACGCCCGAGGACTTCTGAGGCGGTTGCCCGCACAAGGAAATGTTGACAAGTTGACGGGGCGGGTGTAGTGTCGCCAGAGAAGACGAAAAGCGCCCGACGGACAGAACGGGAACCGCCGGGCGCAGGCCACCACGAGATAGGGTCGTGATGACGGACACCAAGGTATCAGCAGCCGGAACGTACATCGAGCGGTTGCGCACGCTCGATGACGATGAGCTGAGCGAGGAGGCAGGCTACCTCGCCGCTGCCGTGCAAGACCCGCCGCAGCACACCGACGCCGCGCTGAGTCCCGAGCGGCGCGCGATGCTTGTGGAGGTCGAGCGCGCGTGGCGTGAGCGCGGTGCCCATCACAGGGCCTGGGGACACTAATGGCCCGCTGTGCAGGGACTTCCCGAGTTGCGCACATATCCACAGGCCCTACTACTACTGAGCCTTCACAGAGAATGGGTGGAGCGGTGCCGGTAGGGAGCGCAGAGAGAGCGGGGGAGCCCTCCGCACAGGTTCATCACGGCCGGAGTTTGCGGGATCAGCACTGGCGCGCGGCGCTGCGCGGCGCTAGCCTCGCCCGATGGGAGGGCAGTCCTACGCAAGCCTCGGCCCCGAGCAGAAAGCCCGCGCCATCGCCCGCGGCAAGCTCAACCTCGCGGTCTACCACGGGCGGGTCAAGCGCCAGCCGTGCGAAGCGAGTACGGAGAGCGGCGAAGTGTGCGGAGCCCAGCCCGCCGAAGCCCACCATGAGGACTACTCAAAGCCGCTGGAGGTCGAGTGGCTATGCCCGACACACCACAGAGAGCGTGAGCGCGTCAAGCGTGCCACGATCCAACGAGAGGAGTTAGGGAGATGCGCAAGCACATCAGCTATGCCAGCGTCACAGCGACCGTAGCGCTGGTGTTCGCAATGACCGGCACAGGCATCGCCGCGAGCCGCTATTTCATCACGTCCACGTCGCAGATCAAGCCGAGCGTGGTCAGGCAGCTTGAGGCGAGCCACATCGTCGCCGCAACCAAGACAGTCGTCGGCACGCCGGGGTCGCAGGGACCGGCGGGGGCCAACGGCGCACAGGGGCCGCCGGGAAGCAACGCAACCCTCGGCGAACCCATCGAAGTCAAGGTCGAAGACACGGGGGAAATAGGCGCGTATGCCGAAGCGCTCTGTCCCGTGGGAGACGTTTTCCTGTTCGGCAAGGGCCACGTGAAGGGCACGCCCGCCTTGGAACAGGAAGCGAAGGTGGACACGAAAGGCCGCGTGGGCTGGTTCGTGAGTGCGGTCGGCACCACCGGGACGTTCACGGTGTCGGCGACCGCTTACTGCGTGAAGGGGGCATCGTGACGAGTCGGGACCAAAGCGACACGAAGGGCGACCACCAGATCGCGCTCTGCGACGGAAGCGACACGCGGAAACGCGGGCTGCTGCGCGCTGATCGCGGACCGATCAAGCTCGTGCCAGCAGCAGCCCGCGAGGTCTGGACAAAGCGTCCCTCGCTGACGCCCAAGCAAGCTCAGGCCGTCATCGCCGAAGCCAAGGCGCGAATCGCGGCGAGGCGCAAGCGATGACGCAACCGCAGGAAAGCGACAGAACTTGGAACACCAACAAGGGAGAGGGAACAATGACGAAGGTATGGACACCACTACTGATCCTCGCGGCCATGCTGCTGAGCGCAGCACCGGCGGCGGCGGAAACGGCGCAAGAAGTCAGCGAACATAGCTGCACCTATGTCACGTATGTAGGCGTCCGCTACTACACCTGCCCTGAAGGCGAAATCTCGCTGGCGCAGGCAGAGCTGGACCTCGCACGGCTGACGCAATACGCGCCAGGGCTGACCAGCACGCTCGAAGCGGGGCTCGGCGCGAAGACGACGGCTTGGTGGTTCAACTATCACACCGGGCTCTTTATGATCCGTATGCCCGAATACGCGAGCGAAGCCACGGGAAACAAGCTCGATGAAGAAATCAACTCACGATTCGCGGGATGGATTCCAGAAGGGCTGATGCAGTGGTCCTCGAACAACTGGGATGACGCGCGAATCGCGGCGAACAAAGCCACGCTGGAAACGGGCTACAACCAGAAGCTCACAAAATACGTGGCTGAAGGGCTCGTCAAAATCGAAGTGGACCTGAAAGACAACGGGCTCAGGTGGGTTCCTGAATTTGCCAAGCTCACCACCGCGCAGGAGAGCTACATCTACACGGCGTGTGCGGTCACGGGCTATCTCACAAATGGCTTCTGTCGCATCTAGGGACGCTGAGCAGCCGCCGGGGCCTGTAGGTGTCCCGGCGGCGCTCAGGAAAGCTGCGGCGAAACGCGCGTACCGGCAGGCCCACCGGGCGGCTTACAACACCAACAAACGCCGGGTCTACCGCATAGACCATCCGAACTGGGCGACAAGGACATTCCCCGGATGACTGACCTCAGCCCCAGACGAGCAGCGGTGGCAATCCACGACCCGAAGGACTGACCAATGACCAAGCTCGCCACCCTCACCGCCGCCGTTTTCCTCACGCTCTCAGCCTCAGCTCTGGCGAGTCCGGTCAAGAGCTATGTCCTACACCACCCGAAGCACGAGAACTGCCGGGTCCACTATGTGCGGAAGGTCGAGAAGGTCCGACTCGGCAAGCATCACCGCGGGCGCCGGGTGCGCGAGACGGTCTGCGTGTATGTCGCGCCGAAGCCCGCCGTCGTGAAAGCGCCGGCCGCTCCCGCGATCATCGCCCCGAGCATCACCGCCCCGCCGAGCGCTGCCGCCCCGAAGCCGTCGTTCACGCTCCACGCCAAGCTCGACCCGAGCTTCACGCAGAACGCCGGGAACCCGCTGGCCGTGACCTACGACTACTCGGCCTCCGCCAACAAGCTCACCGATGGCGTGAGCCAAGGCGAACCGAGCCTCCCGTCCGGCGTGCTCGAGCTGTACTCCGAAGGGCTCCTCGCCTGCTCGATGGACGTGGGCGGAGCCACGGGGGAAGGCCAGTGCCCGGTCACCTACGGGTCCTACGGGACGCACACGGTCATCGTGGAGTACCTCTCCGGCGAAGCCTCCGGGACCACGGGCGATGAAGCCGAGCGCATCGAGCCGCCGGACGTGACGGTGCAGAAGGTCTGGACCGCGGGCGCGGCGAGCATGACGATCACGAAGGACACCGCGAGCGTAAAGCTGAGCGCGCCGAGCTTCGACGGGGCGACGAGCGTGGGCCTGACAGACAACCTCGGCGACACCTGCGTGGCCGCCGTCTCGGGCACACAGGCCACCTGCTCGATGACCGTCTCGGGCGAACCCTCGGGACTCACCGTCAGCTACCCGGGCGGGACCACAACCCGCCACACCGAAGCGTTCGCTCCCGGTGGGGAACGCGAAGTGACCGAAGAATGGGCACCACAGACCGTCCCCGTCACACCCTCCGTCACCGCCTATCGGGCGACTGTGGCGTGGTCGAGCTGGACAATCGGCAATAGCGGATCGAGCAAGGACCACGGCACCGGGAACCCACCCGACCCGATCCATGTCGAAGCGGGCGAACTACTGACCCTCGACTCGCAGGCCATCGGCGACTACCCCGGCGATGACGAAAACAGCCCCCTCGGCTACCTCGCCTACACCGTCGAAGGCCCCGGCGCAGTCACCACCCGCAACGAGCTCTACAACCCCGGCTCGGAAGAAACCTTCATCACGGGCAGCGAAGATTGCTCGGCCGCGCGCAACTACCTCGGCTCGGCTACGGCGTTCTGCGGGCTGACGTTCTCAGTGCCGGGCACGTACATCGTCCGCTTGTCCTTCACGAGCGAAGACGAAAACTACTTTGACCGGAGCGGGCCGAGTGCGACGGTGGACGTGGGCTAGAGTTCGAGGTAGTTCGAGTAAAGAAATTCCACCGAGCCGACGGACGCTTCAAGCTTCCACTTCTTTCCAGCGGGGCACGGGAATTCCCACCCACCCCACCCGCTCGCAACGACGTTCTTTGTATTGAGCAGAACACCGCCGACGTATAGGTTGAGGACCGTCGTTTCGGCGTGAACCTGGGCGCTGAGCATCACAAAGGTCGGGCGACTCGCGCTCGGTTCGTATTCCGTGGGCGAGCTGCGTACCACCCGTGCTCCGTAGGCATGGCCGATCCCGCTTGCCATCGTGCCAGCGCCTGGGCCAGCGACCGTCGCCACGTTTTCAATGTCCCCCGAGACGACCGACACCGCTTTCGCCGGCACCAGCACATAAGCCAGCACCATGCTCGACGCGGGCACCGCACCCGCACCTTTTTTGTTCGCAAGCGTCGCCCCGGATTCCGCTGTGCCGGTGATGACTGCGACGGAGAAGGTCTGCGTGCTTCCGGCGTACGCCTTGTCCGTAACCTGCGCGATGATCGTGTCGATTCGCGGGTTTGATTCCGAGGAGGCCGCGATTGCCAGGGCCGTCGAGGATTCCACCCGGCAGTAGTAGCCCGACTGCGTGGCCGAGCTCGTGCCTGGGACCCATGCCTCCCCAGTGCCGACGAGGACCTGCATCCCGGAGCCTGCCGTGACCTGCATGTCGGTCGAGCCAACGAGGCCCCCGGCGATCGAGGCGATGGATGCGCCGCGCTGGAGCAGGGTGCCGAACGCGCGGCGTAGGACCACGGCGCCGTAGGTGGATTCTTGCTCGAAGCCGGGAGGGGATTCGACGGCCATCAGGCGGCCCTCGCCTTCAGCTCGTCGATCTCGGCCCGCATCTCCGCGAGCGTCGCCGCGAGCTTCATCTCATCTGAGGCCTCTGCGGGCGGGGGTGTCTCGTGATGGAGTCGGAGTGAGTAGCCGAGGGTCTGAGCGCATGCGGCTACGGCGTCGAGCTGGTCCTCATCGGCGAGGACTGTGACGAACGCGATGGGCGGTCCCTCGACGGGCGGGAAGCCGTGGTCATCGACGGTGCGCTGCACCTCGAAGCCCTGGGAGGCGAGCGCGGTGCGGACCTGGGGCTCTGAGGATCGCGGGCCTGAGACAACGATGGTGGTGCTCATTGCTCTGCCCTCACGATCGTGCCGTCGTCTTCGATGTAGTCAGCCGGGGTCATGCGGTACTTCGGGTTGATGACTGTTTCGCGCCAGAAGTCCCGCGCCCCCTGTGCCTTGCTCAGCTCATCGTGGACATCGGCCAGCGCCTGTTCAAGTTCGGCGTTCCTCTGCAAGAGCGCCTGTGCTCGGGCGTCCAGCTCGCGTCGGGTCCGTAGGTCGCCGTCGGAGATCTTCCGCGCCAAGGGCTTCACGCCCGGCGGTGTCTTGCGCGGTGTGCGCTTGCGGGTGGTCATTCGGGAGCCGCGATTTCGATGGTTTCGCGTCGATGTGTACGGTAGGCGTAGTTCAGAAGCGCGTGGATCAAGAGGTTCATCTGCGGGGCCGTGACTTCACCCACGGGAAGTTCCGCACCCGTTAGAGCGCAGATCGCGGGGACGTAGGCTTCCACGGCTACGGGTTTGATTTTGACGACGGGTGAGAGTTCTCCCTGTGCCATCAGTCCAGCAGCTCCGAGAAGTCGCGCGCTGCCATGGTCAGCTCGAAACCGGTCACGCTGAAGGTAATGCTCCGACCACTTCCGTCCTCGGCCTCAAAGTGCTGCCCATCGAAGGTGCCGATCGCCAACTCGTCAAGCCAAGCGGCGGCTCGGTCACGCAGCGCCTCACGGGAGCCGATGACGCTGACACCAAGGTTCTCCGTCAGGCGCAGTTCGTTCCCCTCCGTATCCTTTATGCGAATCAGTGTGCGACGCATTCTGACCTCCTATGCGGGCTCGAAGATGATGTAGCCGACTTCTGAGGTGTCCGTCACGACTCCGGTTTCGATCACGAATTCTTTTGCCGCCGTGATGGTAGTCGTGTAGCCCGAGATGACGGTGACGGTGCCGAGTTTGATGCAAAAGACAATGATCTTCGAGCTGGCCGTAACCGAAGTATTGGCGACGGCCACTTTGCCCGCCGTTAGTTTCGCCGTCCCCATCTTGGCGTTCGAGCCTTCCTTGACGCGAAAGCCTGAGCCGGCTTTGTTCGCGGCGATGTTGCCCGCCACATCCATCGTATAGGTCGCCGCTTCGTTGGCCCCGATCTTGACGTTGCCGACGTGGCGCATTTCAACGCTCGTGCCTACGCTGCGCAGGCTGAGGTTCGTCGTAGCCTTTTTGAGGTCTTCGACATCGACCGCTACGGACGTCGTCAGGGTTCCCGATGCCCCTATCGCGTCTTCCATCAAGAGGCCGCGATAAGTGCTGATCGTCCAACCCGCCCCGGTGGTGAACGTGAGGCCAGAGCGCACGGTGCTCACTTGCCCGCTGCCTGTGCCTGACCCGCCGAGGAGCACGGGTTTAGAGCCGACTGCTATCGGGTGCCAGCCGGTCGACGTCGTTTCTTCAGCGGGTTCCAATTCCGGTCGTGAGTTCAGAGCTATCGCAGGGGTCATCGCAAAGCTTCCAAGTGCGACCAATCTCACGGCGCTCACGAAAAGCTGCGTGCTGCCTTCCGCGGATGGTGCCCCTTCGTACTTCACTTCGCCTGTGATGAACTTCATTCGGAGGAGCGCGCCCGCGACCATCGTCATGTTCAACGGTGCCCTGAGAACGTTGGTGGTGCTCAGGCCCGTGCGTTCTTCGGTGTAGAGTTCAATCGCCGGTCCAGAGGTAGGATTGAATTCCTTACGTCCCGAGATCGACTGTGCGCCCGCGAGCTTGACGACCGTCGTGAGCGCCAACTTTGAGTCTTCGATTCCAGCCGCCGCTTTTACCATCGCGTTCGTGAGCGAGGCCGCTTTGACCTTGAACGCGGCGCCCGAGAGTTCGAGCCCTTCCCCGGCGGTGTAGCTTTTGATTTCCCCGAGTTTGGTCTGGACTTCAGCGGACAGCTTGAGTTTGGTGACGGCTTCGTTTTCGATCTTGATCGTCGTCACGGCGGCGGCGGCCAGCAGCGCCGTAGTGATACCTTCGGCTTTGACCTTGAATTCCGAGCCCGAGAGTTCGAGCCCTGTCCCTGCGGTGTAGCTGCCGCCACCACCAGCCACCCATTCCAATCCGCTACCGCTCGCCGTGTAGCCGAGGACTTTGCCCGCAGCACCTACGCCTTCGACTTTGAGGTAGGGCCGCGTCAGTTCGCCTTCTTTGAGCTTCGCCGCCGCGATCGTTGCCGATGCGATCTTTTCCCCGGTGATCGAGACGTTCGCATACTTGCTCGTGGTGATGGTGCCTTCGGCGATGTAGGCGCCGGTGACTCCGAGTGCTTCGAGTTCGACGTTGACCCCGGTGATCGCCAGCGGTTTGCTCGCGGTCGTCACTCCGCCTCCGCCGCCTCCGCCGCCCCCCGTGACCTGGACCCATTTGCCTTCGTGGTAGACCGCGATCCCCCAGCCCGAGAGGCCGGTGCTTTCCCCGCTCGGCCCGTGGGCGATGTTCCCGAGGATCGCGATCGGAACGCCCCGGGCCGCTTCACCGCCGCTACCGGGGGAGCCCTTCGGGTATTCATAGATGTATTCCGTGCCGCCCGAGGCGTTCGCGGTCGAGAGGTTCCTGAGCCCCGCGAGCCAGTTCTGGGGTTTCTGAGCGACCGGCCTTGCGTAGTTCGGCATCGGCCCCTCCCTAGATCATCGGCGCGATGGCCTGAGTGAAGGGGGGAGCCGCCATCGCCAGCTTCACCACGGCATCGCCCTGGTCGAGCACTTCGACGTTGTACCCGGTGATCCGCCACTCCTGATCCATGCCAGCCGGGAAGCGCGGGTCGTACACTTCACCCCGGTCGTTCAAGGCGGGGATCAGCACCTGCACGTCTTCGCCCTCGATGAACGAGCCGAGCGGCAGGTTCGGGTCATTGATCCCGAGCGTGATCGACGGCGTGACCGGCGCATAGCTATAGAGCGCCAGGTCCGAGAGTCCGGTCTGCTGCAGGATTTGCATGATGTTCTGCGACTGAATGTTCGCCCGCGAGAAGATCCGCTCCCAGACCGCGTAGCCCTGTTCTTGTGCGAACGTGTTTTCCGAGACGCTGATCGCCCCGGTCCCGCCGAGCTCATACACCCGGTTGGCGGTTTCTGAGCCCTGCTCCGGGAACGAGTAGCTGCGCGCGGTCGTCACGTCGATGAGCAGGCTGTTCTGTTCGACCGTGCGCCCCCGCCGCGGGTAGCTCAAGTTGATCGTCCCGACCGGCGGCGAGGGGGAGCCTGCCGAGTAGGCGATGTCGACGGCGTAGTCGAACCCGACGCCGAGCCCGAGCTGTGAGAGCTGGTTGACGATCGTGTCCACCATCTGCATCGACGGGTATGGGTAGCTCACCGCCACCCAGTCCGTCGACGAGGCCACCGGCAGAGATGGGGTCGCGCCGTTCAACATCACCGTCATCCCGCCGAGCGGGTTGCCGTGGCCGATGCTCAGCCCGCCCGCGTAGCCCAGCACGTCCTCGATGATCTGGCAGGCGATCAGGCTCGCGTCGAACGGCGTGGCGGTCCAGAGCGCCATCTTTTCGGATTCGCTCGGGTTGCCCGTGTGACCCGCGATCCCGCTGTAAGGAGGCGATGAGTAGTCGGTCGCCTGGACGCGGTGCTGGAAGTAGGCCCACGTCTCAGAGCAGGTGATTTCAAGGGTGCCCGTGGTGCTCGAGCCGGAGCTTTCCGTCTTCGGTTCGCGCGGCAGCACCACGCCGCCCCACAGGGCTGCGCCTCCGTAGTCGGCGACGATGAACGAGCGGTTCGGGATTGTGTTCTGTAGCGGGAACGTCTTCTGCACCCGTGGGTCTGAAAGGTCCAGCGTGCCTTTGAGGGTGCCCGGGCTGTTGAGCTGTTTGCCCCAGGTGACGGTCCGCAAGGGGAGCTGGCCCTGGAACGCGCCGGTGAGGAAGTCGAAGGCGTAGTAGGAGAACGGCTCGACCGGCGCCTTGATGGGCGTGGGGACGACTTCCGGTGGCGTTTCCGGTGGTTCTTCGTACCCGATCAGGAACCCGGCGTACGTTTCTGGGCCGAAGACCGGCATGGTCTACTTGCGCCGCGGTTTGGGTTTCTGGCGCCGCGCTTTCTGGAGCTCCACCTTCCGGGCTGCGGGAGTCTTGGTCGCCTCCTTCATCTCTTCGGCGTGGCGCTCCTCCATTGCCTTCTGCAGGTCGAAGGTCGCGTAGTCCTTGGCCTCCATCACGAAGGACATCCGAATCGGCCTCTCGAACTCGCCTTCCGTGAAGACGCCGTGGGCCTGGATTTCGACTGCGGTGAGACGTGGCTTCTCGGGTTTGGATGTCATTAGCAGAGCCCCAGTTCGTGTAGATATTCGATGAGGGCTTTCGCGCTCGCTTCGGCCGTGATGGTTTGGTGAACGACCGGTGTCGCGTTGAAGAACCCGAGCTTCAGGCCGCTTTCCGCTCCCCTGATCCATGCTGTCGTGGCGTTGTTGGCGATGAATAGTTCGTTGGAGCCTGTCGCGGCCTTGCCAGCTTCGTAGCCGACGAACACGTTGCCCGACCCGGTTTTGTTTTCGTACCCCGCGTGGAAGCCGAGCGCCGTGTTGTTGCTGCCGGTCGTGTTGCTTTTCAATGCCTGCGTGCCCGATGCCGTGTTGCCTTCGCCGGAAGTCAGCTGGTAGAGGACGCGGTTGCCCACGCCCGTGTTGTTCGGCCCAGTCAGTTCGCCACTACTCATCGCGGCTGCTCCTACGGCCGTGTTCGCGTTCGCGGCTTCTCCTTCCATGCCCCCGAACACTTTCCAACCCATGCCGACGTTTTCGTTGCCGCCGGTCGCATTCTTCATACCTTCGTGGCCGATGACCACGTTGGCGGTGGCAGTCAGAGCAAACTGCATCACGTTGCGGCCCATGACCGTGTTGCTCGTTCCTGTCGTGAGGCTATACAGCGCGTTCTGCCCCACCGCAGTGTGCGCACCTGCTTCCACATGCGATAGGGCTCCTTGCCCTATCGCCACCATCCCGACGACGACGGCTGTGGTGTACTCCATCGCTCCGGTTCCCACCGCGACGTTGCCTTCGCCTTCTTTATGACTCCGTGCAGCATAGGCCCCTATGAAGGTGTTCTCACGGCCGGTGGTGTTGTTTTCGCCTGCGTATGCACCGATGGCAGTCGTGTGTTCCGCCGTATGGTAGAAAAGCGCGTAGGCGCCCACGGCGGTGTTGCTGCCAACCCCCGATAGGTTCCCCCCGCTGATACCGGCCGTTTCGTTCTGAAGGGCACTTGCTCCCACAGCCGTGTTAGCGTAGGACGAAGTTAGGGACCCCAGCGCATTGAGCCCGTGGCCGGTGTTCAGTTCAGCAGTCGTCAGTGACGGCAGCGTCGAGCCGATGCTAAGGTTGTTTTTCGCGTCTAGAGCATGGTAGGCAGATCCCAGCTTGGCGCCAGCTTCCGCCGTCGTCGCGGCTGCCCCGATACCCGCCTGCATGTGGTTGATGTAGGCAGCGGTGGCTTTGGTGACGTTTTCTGTCGCCGGCTGTTCTACATAGGGCACCGCTCACCTCCTAGGTGATGTAGGCGCTAGCCCACTGCACCGACAGTTTGCCTTCGCTCGTGGCGGCGAGGAACTGGATGTTTGAGGTCCGTTCGGCTGCGAGCGTGAACCACTGCGACCCATAGACGAGCGTTCCCAGACGTGTCGATCCGACGGTGGCCCCGGGCCCATAGTAGGTCGCGGTGTGCAGATCCGTGTCGATCACAAGCTTTGCGCCAAAGGCGATCGGCAGGTTGAACGTGAGGTTCGGTGAGCCTTCCGCGGTGACGTTCGTGATCGACGGGTCTTCGCACGGGCCTTCCACGATCAGCAGCGGGCGTGTCTCGATGTTCCCCGCGTTCGTGACCGACAGCGAGCCTGCGACTGAGCCGCCGCCGAAGTTCAGGTTGAAGCTCATCGGGAGCGAGAACCCCGCCGTTTTACTCGGCGGCACGACCGATGCCTGCTGCGTCTGCGCATACAAGCGCGGGTCATCCGCGGCCCACAGCAGGGCCACCTTGCCGAGCTTCCCCAGGGAGAGCTGGATTTCGCGCGGCATCTGACGCTTACGCACCCTCGCCATGCAGGCCAGCGTGCCCCACCCCGGCAGGTTTACGAACAGCGGCGTGTCTTCGGAGCCGCCGGGGATCGTCGCGTTGGCGAGGGCAGCTTCGGCCGCTTCAAACGTGCCGGTCAGATTGTGCAGATCCCCCGTGAGGCTCGGTTCACGGCCGGCCATCACGTCCAGCCCACGGAACATGCCGTGATCACGCGGGCGCCCGGAGTCCCCGGAGCGGACGGCGGGCATGTCGAGGCCCTGCCATTCGCGAATCTCGAGGTTGGTGCCCTGTCCGAACGTGTAGCCGCCGAAGCTGGCCTGGTATCCGGCCAGCGTGGGCCAGAGGGTGCCGTACGGTACGAAGCTCACGGGGACCCCCTAGACGGGCAGCTGGTGTGTCAACGCCCAGGTCAGCTCGGTCGCGTTTGCTTGTGCGTTGTTCATATCGAGGCCGTACTGATTGACCACCAGGCCCGAGCCGGCGTATTGAGTCGTCGCCTTCTCCTTGGTGACGCTCACTTCTCTTTCCTTCGCCGCCTCACGCTGAGCTGCGGTGTCTTCGATCTGGGTGAGGTTCTGCTGGGCCTGCGCGAGCTGTGCCGCACCTTCACCCTTCGCTCTGGCGAGGTTCTGTTCAGCCTGTTTGATCGCGTTGCTCCACGATTCGGTGGTGCGGGTCAGTTCGTTGGACGCGGCGTTGATAGCGGCTTCCGCAGCCGGGTTGACTTCCGCTTTCAGGTGGTGTTCCGCCCCCGCCACCAGCATGCCGGCTTCGCCTTCTGCCTGGTGGAGCTTGGCAGCCGCCGCCTCTTCCTTTTGCTTGCCCCCACCCGTGGCGGCGAGCACCTTCAGCTCGGCGTTCCCGATGAGCTGATCCGCATGGGATTGCGCGCGGTCCACTTCTTCCTGCGCGATCTGGATCTTCTGGTCCTGCGCGACCGTTACTGCATCGACATGCGCCAGCGCCGATGCCTCCTGCGCGTCCGCCATCGCCTTGTCCTGGTCGACGGTCTGTTCGTCCAAGGCTGTGACCTGCTGCCAGTTGACGGCGAGCTGCGCGTCTTCACGCTGAGCCTGCGCGATCTGCTGGTCGTAGCTCGCCTTCATTTCGTCGAGCTGCACTTCCTCCTTCTGAGCGATCAGGTTCAGCCCATACAAACCCCGCTCACCAAGGATCGAGACTTCGATGTTCGTCTGGTCCTTGATCCCCGTGACGACTTCGTTAGACGCGGCAGCCATCACCTTCGACTGATCTTCGATGCTCTGGGTCAGCGCGGAGAACGAGTCCGACATCGACTGCGTGGCGTCAGCGATAGCTTGCCCTGCGGCTTTCATCGCATCGGTCTGCTGCGCTTGGCTGGCCTTGACGACGTTTAGCTGGTCGGTGGCGGTGTGTTCGAGCTGGGTGGTCTGATCTTTCTGCTCGGTCGCCTGGACTTTCAACTGTTCCCCGAGCTTCGTCTCCTCGGTTGAAACCATCTCTGAGGCGAGGGTGGCGAGGGCCAGCTTGTGGGCGGCGACGAGTTTCGAGGCGAGCTCCTCAAGCTTCTTCTGGTGCGTCGCGTTCAGCGCGTTGACAAGCGCCTGCTCCTGCTTGCCGGCGACCGACTGGGATGCGCTCTTGGTGAGCGCCGCCGTGAGCTGGGTCATCGGCTTGCCGCCGGTGGAACCCGCTTCCGCATCGTGTAGGGCCATTTCGGGGATCGTCGGCCCCGCGCCGAAGCGTACGCCGTGGCGGGTGACGGGTTTGCCGGTCTGGGCCGTGGTGGAGACGCCGAGGGAGCGCTCGATCGCGGCGGGCGTCGAGGACTGGATGTTGGCTTCGTATTTCTTGACGAGTCCTTCGGCCTTTTCGCCGAGTTTCACCAGAGCTTCTGCTGCCTTTTTCGCAGCCGCTTCGGCCTTAGTCGCCGCCGTTTTAGCGGCCGATTCCGCTTTGCTCTGCGCTTTTTCCTTGGCTTTTTCTTCTTTGGAGACAGCCTTGGCGTTGGAGGTTTCGTTCATCAGGCCCGAGATGCCCGAGGACCCGCTGCCCGTGCCCGCGCTGGCCTTGCCGCCGCCGGAGTGTGCGTAGGCTTCGGCGGCCGCCTGTTCGCGTTGGTGCAGATGAGCGGTGCCCTCTTCCGGCGTTCCGTACCCCGGTTCGCCCGGCCGGGAACCTGCCGGAACCTCAAACTCTTTCTCGATGAAGCGAGCTGCTTCGGCGGGGTTCTTGGCGCTCTTGAGCTGCGCGATCTGAGACGGGGAGAGGCGCCTCAGTACCTCTTCCGATTGCCCCGCAACGCTCAACCCCGCCACCTGTTCCGCCCCCGCCGAACCCAAGCCGGATTGCTGATACAGGCCACCGCCCTTATCGCTCGGAGTGTCGCCCGACTCCAGCTGCGCGTTGCCGGCGAATCCTGCTGCGGCGGCGGGCGAAAAGCCCTTGCTCTCCCAGAACTTGAGGATTTCACTCTCGACCCCGACGCTCCCGCCGATCCCCATCGCTCGGTTCTGCGCTTTCTGGAGGTTGGGTGAGAGTGGTTCGTTGAGGTTGCCTTCCTTGCCTGCCGTGCCACCAGCGCCCGAGAGTTCCTTGATCTTGCCGAGATGGACGAGCCCGAGCGTGAGTTTTTCGACAACGCTCATGGCTTTGTTCAGGGCGGCGATGACCGCGTTGGCCATTTCCTGCGCCGCGATTTCGAGGCCCTTCATCACGGTTTTCCAGTGCTGCTCAAGCTCCACGGCCGCAACGCCGACGCCGACAAGCACAAGCCCGACTCCGGTCGCCCCGAGCGCCGCATCGACTCCCGCCGCCGTCGTGTCGGCGCTTGCGACGATTCCAGTGCCAGCCGCCTTGATCTCACCCGCCGTCATTCCGTAGGAGGAGGCCAGCGCGACGTTGTTCGCCTCCATCTCCTCGTTCGCGGCGAGCTGTGCCGCAGCCGTGGTCTGCGAGGTAGAGCCGATCAGCCCCATTTTCGTCAGGATGCTCGGGACGGTCTGCGCAATCGACGAGCCGAACGTGGTTAGACCTTTCACCATTTCCCGCGTGCCGGTGACGAACTGTGTCGCCTTCTGGTAGGCGAACACCGACACGGCTGCCCCGAGCACTGAGGTGATGACGCCGCCGAGGATCATGCAGGCTTCCTTGTGCTTGGTTAGCCAGGTGATGCCTTCGGCCAGCGTCTTCGCGACGGCTGTGAGCTTCGGGATCAGGACCAGCCCGAGATCCCCGCCCAACGTCTCGACTGCGGCCTTCGCGGTGTCGAACTCGCCGCGCAGGGTCTTGGCCTGGATTGCCGCGGCCTGCTGAGCCGTCCCCGTTTTCGTCGCCGCGTCTGTGGCCTTCTGATATGCGGGCACTCCCGACTGGATGACGGAGCCCATGATCTGATAGGCCCCGGCTCCGAACAGCGTCTTCTCGGCGAAGATCTGCTGCTGCTGGGAGAGCCCCGCGAGCTTCGGTCCGAGCTGGGCGATCACGCCCGACATGCCGATGAACTTGCCCTGGGAGTTGAAGATGTTGACGCCCAACGCCTTGAGCACGTTGTCGGTTTTTTCGGAGCCCCCGACGAGCGTGGTCATCGCGGTGTTGACGACCTGGATGCCACGGGAGCCCGTGACCCCGTGCTCACCGAGGGACACCATCAGCCCGCCCATGTCCGAGAGGGTCGGTGAGAGGGTGCCGAGCCGGGCGTGCAGTTTGTCGATCGCCGTCGCCAGCGAGCTGATCGGCACGTCCAAGCGGGTCGAGACGTTGTAGAGCGTGTCCGCCGTCCCCGCCGCCTGTCCCGCTGACATGTGGAACGCCTGCATCACGGCCCCGAGCGATGCGGTGGTGCTCGCCAGTTCGCCCTGCACCGCCGTGTTCAGCTGCGTGGCCGAGGACATGACCTTCATCGCTTCGGCTGTCCCCAGCGCATGGCCCTCGGTCGCCTGCAACTGGCCAGCCACCCCGGCGTAGGCGGACTCCATCTGCATCCCCGAGGACTCGAACTGCCCGGCCGTCCCGCCGAACGCCGCCGTGAGCGCTTTCACAGCCTTCGTCGACTGCCCCGTCGCACCCTGGATCTTCGCCTGGGCCGATTCGTACTGCAGCCCCATTTTCACGGCCTCGACACCGACACCTACTGCCATCGCTCCACCAGCGAGGAGGGTGGCCTTGCCGAGCTCCCCCATGACCGAGGTGAGCTTGCCCGTCTTCGTCGTGGCTTCGTCGAGATGCTTGCCCGCTGTCGAGAGCCCGGCGGCGAACGGGATGCCCATCCCTTCGGCTTTCTTGCCGAGCTTCTCCAGGGCGTTCCCGGCCTTGGTCGACCCCGAGTTGAACGAGTCGCCGATCGTGTCGGATGCGCCCTTCGCCACTAGGCCCGCCCGCTCGAGGCTGGCCTCCAGGCCCCGGCTGTCGCCGAGGATCTCGATCGTGACCGTGCGTGCCATCTACAGCCTCCCGTCCAGCGCGCGCTCCACGGCCTCGGCGACCGCGTTCTCGATCGCCTCGGCTACCTCACCTTCATGGGCGGCGAGTGCGGGTGCAAGGAACGGCCGCGATGGCTGATCGACCCACGTATCCCCGCCGAAGACCGGATGCCGGAAGGTCCCGCTCCGCCCGTGGTTCTCCAACGGTGCCGCGTCTTCGGCCTGTTCGCCACCAGCCACGACCTTCACGTTCCCGCCGCTCGTCACCCGCACTTTGATCGAGCCGGGGATCCGCGATGAGAACGATGCGCGGCTCTTGGCATCATCCGCGACGATCTGCCCAGCGGCTTTGAGCGCCACTCTTGCGCCCTTCCACGCCGCCGGCGCCGCGAGACGTAGATCGGCGGCGAGGCGGGATAGCGCTTTCGTGTCGCAGACGATCGAGACGCCGGTCTTCGACGTGCCGGGTGCGCTCGCTTTCGTGTACGTCGCGGGCATCTCACATCCCTCCCGGTGTCTTCAGGATCGACTCAGCGATGTCGATCGCGGCAAGGAAGTCGATCCACCACAGCTGCTCTATGTCTCGGAGCTGCCAGCGGAAGGCTGCGGCGATGGTCCATCGGTGCTCTCCCCAGAGTTCGGCGGGGTCTCCGTTGATGCGGGGGTCGGGGGCGCTGTACTGGGCGAGACCTCCGTAGGGCCCGGCTTCTCGGCCTCCTCCTCATCGGGCGTGCTGAGCCACAGGTTGAGCGTGAAGTTCCCGTCCATCTTCTGTGGTTCGGGGACTTCGGTCTCACCCGCCGCGCGCCGGGCGATCCAGACCGCGCACAATGCCGCATCGGGGTCCCCCTCGAAGAACGCCTCGATGAAGTTGTTGTAGCGGCCGAGCGCCGGCTCCTCGCCGCGTTTCGGATACCACTGCTTGATGTGGTGCAGCGCCTCGACCGTCACCATCGTTGCGTCGAAGGCGTACTCCTTGTCGTCTACCTTGATAAGCCACTGCTGGGCCATCGGTGCTCCTTCCGCCCCACACCGGGCGGCTTTCAGTTGACGCGGCGACCGGGTGTGCAGTCGCCGCGCTCAGCCCCCTCGCCAGGGGCCAAGTTGCTTAGGTCAGGCCAGCGCCCGGAAACGGCCAGATGGCCTGCTTCCGGCGATTGCAGGGCACGCACGCGGGACGAAGGTTCGCGTGACAGTGCGTGCCGCCGTGCTTCAAGGGCTTGACGTGATCGAACTCCGTGGCCTCGGCGCCGCACATCCAACAGCGACCGCCGTAGAAGTCCCAGCGCGCCGCGAGGCCAACGGCCGTGACCGTGCCGCGTGGCATCTGCTTCTTGACCGCTCGGCGGCGATACTGGATCGCCTTGCGCGCCATTGGATTGCGTTTGCGTTCGCGGCGATCCTTCTCGCGCCACTTCTCGGGATTCGCCGCGCGGTCAGCGCGCGCCCATGCTTCCTTCGCCGCCTTGCGCTTTGCGTTCTGCTCAGGCGCCCGGGCACGGCCAAGGGCACGACTCGCCTCCACGTCACGCCAGTAGGCGGCCTTGACGCGTGCTTTGACGAGTCCGAGATTGGCCGCGCGATAGGCGCGCGCGGCGGCCTTGATCTGCTCCCGTTTCGCTTCGTAGCGCGCGCGGTTGTAGTCGCTAAAGCAGGCACGACACCAGTGGTGCCGACCGTCCGCACTCCGCTTGCTGCGGTTGAATGCTTCGAGTGGCTTGCGTTTGCCACACCGCCGACACCGCTTGCTACCGTCCGCCATGTCCTACACGCTCCTAACGTGTGGATCATGCCCCCGGCTGTTTGCTCAGCGCGGGGGCGCTTTTCACCTTCGATTGTACCGATTAGAAGGAAGTATCTCCCGTAGTCAATTCCGCCGACACGACCGCTTCGTTCGTCGCGTTGATGGTCGCTTTGGCCGCGAAGGTCGTTTTCAGAAGGTCCGGCCCGTCGATCGGGAACTCCGCGCCGGACATGATGAAGACGTTCGGCATCTTGAAGAGGAACAGGTTGGGTTTGCCCGAGGTGCCGATGTTCGCCCCGGTCGCCTGAGCGATGATTTCCTGGGCTTCGTTTTTGAGGAACGTTTCCAGCACGTTCTTCGCGGCTTCGGTGTTATCGCATTCGCAGGAGACGCCGATGTCCACCAGCCCGTTTGACACCGGGAGCGACTTTTCGTTTTCCCCGAGGTACCAGCGGTCGGTGGCCAGCTTGTGCTCGAGCGTGACCGTCATCTTTCGCACGCCCGCGAGCGCTGCGGTTCCGCCGGGGTTGCCGATCTTGAATTCCGAGGAGCCTTCGTTCATCGCGAACGGCACGCCGTTGGTGGTGAACGTCGGCAGCGTCGGGTTGGCGTTGGGTGCGACGTGGCGGAAGTCGATGTCGTAGCTGTAGGAGCACAGCCCCATGCGGTCGAACACGAACTCCGCCTTGGTCGGGATGCCGGCGGTGTAGCGCCAGCCGACGTTTTCGGAGTTCGTGTACGGCAGGCCGACTTCGATGTCCAGGAACGTGGATTCTTTCGCGGCGTCGTGGGACTCGGGGGCTTCGAGGTTGATCCCTTTGATGCCCGTTCCCGTGAAGAGCTGGTAGGCGGCTCCTGTGCCCGACTCTTTCAGCGTGCCGTTCGACCCGAACGCGCTCACGAGCAGCAGCGCCTGGGCAGTCGTCATCACGTCGCCGGTGAGCGTCGCTTTGGCGTCGATGCCCATCTTGACGAGCGCCGAGCCGATGTCCGCGATGCGGCCAGCTGCCAGATACGGGCCGCCCTGCACCTTGTGCGGGTCCCAGGTCGGCTTGAACGTCTTGAAGTACAGCGTCCGGGGTGAGCCCGTGACGAACGCTTCGTTGTATTCTTTGTGCCGCGCGACGGTGGCCCATGCGCCGAGCCCCGAGCCGGAAGTGAAAGTAGTCACTCTGCTGCTCCTTGGTTATCCGGCACCGCCGGGGTTTGTGTGTCACGTCTCTGCTTGAACGCCAGCTCGGCCGCTAGGCCCGCTCGCGGGTCCTGCGCCGACCAGCGGCCGGTGTTCAGCAACTGCTCGGCGGTGTCTGCGTCGAAGTCGCCTCCGTCGCCGGGGCGGACCGCCGGGTTGTTGGCGCCGCCGACTACCTCCGGTGAGTGGCTCACGTTGTAGAGCCGCATGTCGGCCCCCTTCACCAGTGATGATGCGTCGCGTGCCCGCTCTTGTCGGGCGCGTTCCCGTGCATGTGCCACGGCCGCGTTATGGCTCGGTGCACCGAGCGCTCAAGGTCTTGCCACTTCGCACAGCGCAGCGGCTCGATCCGCGCCTGCGCGGTGATCTTCACGAGCCCGATCGCGGACCAGTCGGCCCACTCCTCGCCGCCCTGCAAGTGGTGCGCCCAGTCTCCGGTGCCTGCGGCGATGATCCCCTCGGAGTGGCCCGTGGTGATCCAGTGGCACTCGTAGACCCATGAGCAGAGCGGGTGCGGGCAGGCCACGAGCTCGTCCAGGTGCGCGTCTGAGACCTCGATGTCGTGCTCGACGTTGACGATCGTGAGGTCTGAGTCCCAGAGGGCCTCAAGCGCTATCGCGTAGTCGAAGTCGCCGCGGCACAACGCGGGCTGGACCGGATAGCGGCTTGAGTGGAAGTGCCCCTCGCCCTCAAGGTGGGAGGCGAGGACGACTACCCGAGCTGGGGACTCGGAGAGATGATCGCCTTGAACGTCAGCGCCCAATCGATCACCCCTCCCCAGCCGCCGGGTTGACCGGCGATGATGTCGAGCCCTGCGGTGTAGTCGGCCTGGATCGGGAACATGACCTGCGCGCTCGGGCCCGTGGTGCCGAAGGTCGGCTGATTTCGGTTGGCGATGGCGGGGCCCGCCACACATTCGCCGAACAGCTCGAAGGTCTGCGCCATCACTTCGGCCGCGAGTTCGGCTGCGCGCGCCGGTTCCGTGGCTGGCGGGGTTTCGCCGGTGAAGTAGCTCGCTTTCCCCTGGATCTCGTATTCCTCCGCGAGCTGGATCGGGATGGCGTGCCAGTCATACCGAGGTCCCTTGATCGGGCCGACGATGATGTAGCGGGCGGGCTCGAACTGGGCGAGCGCGCCGGGGAACACGCTCACGGGCTTGGACTGTTCCTCGGCGGCTTCGCGGACGAGCTTCAAGAGGCCCGCGTAGATGCCGGGGACCGAGGAGACGAAGGCGGTCGGTTCGGTCACCCGATGCCTACCTGCGTGTAGTTGTTGAGCCGGGCTTTGACCTCGGGCAGCATCCCCGGCAGCAGGCCCGGCTCGACCTCCCCGTGCTCGCCGACCATCTGCGGAGCCCCGCCGCGTGACGCCTGCTGCTCCTTGCGCCACTCGTGCGCGATCTGTTTCAGCGTGGCGTTGCGGATCGGCGGCGGGAGCGGGTCATAGCCCGCGGTCCACACCACCTCGATGTTTCGCAGGCCGGGGAAGAACGGGCGCGGCACGAGCCCCTGGAAGGACCGCACGATGTAGCCCCGCAGCGGGTCGATCGTGAACATTTCGTTCGAGCCCTGGTGCTCGGGGGTCTGTTCTTCGAGGACGTGTTCGCCGTTGACGCCCCAGAACTCAGCGACACGCTGCACGCTCTGGATCGGGTAGTAGGGCAGCATCAGCGTGTTGCCGCTCCACACCGAGAAGCGTTTGGCGAACAGCGTCGGGGCGAACGGGCGGCCGAGCTCGTCTTGGAGCCACCAGCACACGTCGTCGACGACTTCCTTGAGCTTCGTCTCTTCGCCCGCGACCGGGACGTCGCCCATCTGTAGCCAACTCTTTACGTCCAGGTCCACGTCAAGGTAAGTGGTCCACTGCGGGCTACCGTCGTAGTTGTACGTGGTCATCGCCACCCCCGAGTAGACTCCGCAGGATGATGTCGAAGGCATGTTCGGAGTGCGGCGACTCCTTCTCGCTGACCTCCGGCCGCCGTCTGACATGCAGCGAGCGGTGCGCCGGCAAGCGGCACTACCGCTTGCGCTGCGAGCGCCATCCGCTCGTGCGGCCTACGCTCACGCCGCAGCCGTGCATCGAGTGCGGAACGATCTTCCAGCCGACGGTCCCGAACCGGAAATACTGCTCGAAGGTCTGTAGCAGGAAGGTGGCGAGCCGCGCTATCGAGAAACGCCTCGGCGGCTCGCGCGCTCGGACGCTGTGGTTCAACTACAAACTGACGCTGGCTGCGTTCGACGCGCTGCTGGCCGCCCAGGGCGGCGTCTGCGCAATCTGTGGCAGTGACGATCCGGGGGCGGCGAACTGGTGCGTCGATCACGACCATGCCTGCTGCCCGACGAAGGGTCGGTGCTGCGGCAAGTGCGTCCGGGGCCTGCTCTGCGACATGTGCAACCGCACTCTCGGCACCGCCAAGGACGACCCCGACCGCCTCCGCAAAGCGGCGGCCTACCTGGAGCGCGGCTAGCCCCCTCATCCGCCGGGGGTTTCTTTCGGGAGCAGCGAGCCGAGGTCGGTCGCGCCGGGGCCGACCGGCACGGTGATCCAGAACGTCTCGGGCGACGCGCCGGTGATGCGGAAGTCCACTCGGTACTGACTGTCGCCCGGGGCCGTGCCCGTGTCTACGTTGGAGGGGAGTTCGACGGAGAGTTCGCCGGTGCCGCTCAGGGCGGCGGAGACGGGGCCGGGCACGATCGTTTCGGCACCGTTCGTGATCCGCTTCGAGAGCGTGAACTCGATCGCGCCGGAGGCCGCCGCGCCGCTGGGTTCGGTCAGCTTGTGAGTGATCGTCCTCTTGGTGAAAGCGATGACGCACCTCCGTTAGACTCGGCGCGTGACCTACCGCGACGTGACCTACTACATGGTCGGGCTGGTGATCGGGGCGCTCATGTACAGCGGCGCGACATGGCACCGCCTCGTGGCCCTCGCCATCGTCGGCCTCATCTGCTTCGGTTGGGTCTACTTCCGCCGCCGCGCTAAGTCGTGAGCATCCTGCGAATCAAGACCGATGAGGCAATCCGCGAGCGCTACGGCCCAGAGCCGAGCCCGTACGCCGACTGGCCGCAGACCTTGCGCTGTCAGCAGATCGAAGCCGCCAACGCGATGCGCGAGCTAGTCACGCAGCTCCTGACGGTCTTTGCTCACGCCCTTCGCCGCGCCCTTCCTTCCAGCTCGACCCCATAGGCCCCACCTCTGCCCGCTCCAAGTAGTAGGCGTCCTCGGCGTCGGGCTCTCGGACGTACCACGATCCGTGGCGGGCGAGATAGGGTGCCCCGGTCCTGATCGCCTCGTACTCGAACTCTGCACCGGGGCGGTAGAGGGCGAACGTCGTGTCGATCAGCGAGTCGAAGACTCCGGGCGACGTTTCACGCGAAACCAACTGGCGCTCCCAGCCCTTGCTCGGGAACTCCACGTCGTCCAGATAGAGCCCCAGCCCTGCCTTGGAGTAGCCGGGGTGAGCGTCGAGTAGAGCCTGAAGGTGGGCCACGGCATCGAGGGGGCAGGAGTCCAGTGGCACGATGTCCGGGTCCGTGAGGACGAACGGCTCATCGGGCACCATCTCGGCCTCCCACAGCGCCCTGGAGCCGAGGTTGTTGCCGAGCCAGCGGACCTCGTGGCGGGTACCCGCTAGGTACCTCAGCAGCGGCATGTAGGTCGAGGCGTTGTCGAGGAACACGATCCGGTGGCCTGCGCGCTCAAGCCACTCGACCAGCTTGCGGAGATCCCGCAGGCGATCCCTTACCGTGATGTAGACGGTGATGTCCACAGGTGCCGGCGGCTTCGATAGAGAGCCCGGTCGGCCTCCATCGTCGCGTGCCCTTTGCGGTAGGTGGCGTCCATCTCGCCCTTGCCTGCGGCGGGGTGCTGGTGCTCCACGATCGCTCCGTCGGCGCGCATGAGCTTCCCGCGCGAGCGCGCGACCTCCCAGCACTCAGAATCGCTGTAGTTGTGGTCATAGCCCGGGTAGATCACGACGCCGGGCACGTCCACACACCCCGACTGCTCCTCGATGTAGCGGCGGGAGACGAGCGCGTTCGTGCCATTCGCGTTGTGCAGGTCGTTGACCACGACCACGCCCTCGACCCTGCGCATGGTGCTCAGCGCCGCTGCGAGCCATCCTCGCTGGAACAGCACGTCATCTGCGCCGAGGAACACGTACGGGGCCTCGGTGGCGTGGAACAGGCGATTGATCCGGTTCGGCCAGGTGTCCCCGTCATCGCGCAGGAACGCGGCCCCGTGGCGTTCGAGCTCGTCCACGGTGGGCTGATCGGAGGCGGCGAAGACGACGCGGTGGGGCTCGGTCGTGGCGTCGGCGATGTTCGCCAGCAGGGGTTTGATCCGGTGCGGGCGGTCGAGGACCGGGATCAGGATCGCCGTGCTCAGTTCGTGACGTTCCGCGTCGCACGGCCGTGGGTGCGCAGCGCTTGGGGCACACACACAAACCTGGCATCCATGTCCAGGAACTTGAGCCATAGCAAATAGTCCTCCACGATGTGCGAGACCGGATAGCCGCCCGCCCGCCGGAGCGTCTCGGTGCGGATGCACGCCTCCCCGTCGATGTAGTTATCGCCGCTGCGCAGCCGCTCGGCATCGAAAGGTCCCCAGGAGTGGGGGTGCCCGCGGCAGTAGGAGTAGACGACATCGGCGCCGTCGAGGTGCTGGGCCATGAGCTCCAGATACTCGGGGTCGAACGTGTCGTCATCGTCGAGGACCGCGATCCACTCTGTCTCGATGGCGGCGAGGATCGCGTTGCGCTGGCGGGCGACGTGTTCGCAGCCGAAGCGGTCGGGCTCCTCGACCCGCACCAGCCACGGCACCGGGCCGATGGTCTGGGCTCTCACCGATGCGCCGGCCTTCGCCAGCAGCTCGTGGCGCTCAGGAATCGAGACTGTGACGACCGTGAAAGGGGATCGGGTCACGGACCACCTCCGCGGCCTGCATCTCGTTCCAGGCGGCTCGCAGCTCCTCATCGCCGGAGCCGTCCAGGCGGGTCATATGTGCGCCGTCGCCGCGCGCCCGGCCCACCGGATCGAGCGTGGCGCAGCGTTCGCGCACCTTGCGCTTGAAGTGCTCAAAGCCGCGGAACTGGTAGTGGCGGACTTCGAGCAGTCCCCATGTTCCGCCGGGGAGGCTCACGTCATGGTTGCCGGGAGCGATGTGCGCCTCCTCGGTCCAGCGGTAGGCGACCTTCGGCAGTCGCTCCGGTGCCGCGTACTTCAGCTCCCAGGTCTGGTGGTGCCAGAGCTGGGCGTAGAGCTTGCCGCCAACACCGAGCGCGAGGGCCTGTGCGATGGGTTTGCCGCCCGTGGCGAACCAAAACTCGTCAGCATCGAACGGGAGTATCCACTCGGTGCCCGCCTCGGCTGCCAGGTAGTCGATCCAGTAGGGCTGGCGATGGACGGGCTCGTCATCGACAAGCCTGGTGACGCGCCCGGTTTCCCGTTCCAGCCGCCGCAGAATGTCCGTGGTGCCGTCCGTTGAGGCATCGGCGATCAGGAGCTTGTCCACGCCGCCTGCGAGCAGGCACCGGACGGACGCCTCGATGATGTCGGCCTCGTTGCGGACGGTGGAGACGGCTGCGATCACGACGTGCCTCCCGGCCTTATGCTTCGACGATGAGCAGGATGGCCGCGTTCTACGGTGGCCCTTGGCATCAAGAGGAACACTCCGTGCCGGAGCCGATGCCGTTCGACATCCGCGTGCCGCTGCCCGTTGAGCCGATGGTGTTCGTCTCCCCGGAGCCGCCGCTGGCCCCTGATCTCCTGCTGCGCGTCGCGCGCTATGAGCGCCGCCGCCGCGAGCCCGCGTGGGTCTACGTCTGCGTGGACGACGGGCACCCGCTGCCGAAGTGGACCATCGCTGTCATCACGCCGTGGGATGGCGAGGAAGGTGACGAACTCTTCGAGAACGTGGCGACCATCAGCGCGCGCACCGCCGAGCACGCCGAACGCATCTACGGCAATCAGCACCCCTATGACCGGGACTACTGCTTCGTGTACGCGCGACCGCTGGGAGAACCCTGGTGACTAACGGCCCTACGGCACCGCCACGAAGTGCTCCATGCCCCCGAGCGTCCCTTCGACGTGGGAGAACCCATCGAACCACGCGGGGTCAACGGGGCTCGGCCACCATGGCTCATGCGTGGAGAGGTGCAGCGGGATGCCGCGCTCGGCGAGGAACGGCGCGACCGTCTCCAACACCAGCGCCTCCATGCCCTCGATGTCCATCTTCACCAGACAGCAGTCCTCGATCGAGTAGTTCTCGAACAGCCGCTCGAGCGTGAAGCACGGCACCGTCTCCGTGGCCTCTGAGGCCTCATAGCGGATCACCGAGGACATGGCGGTCGCCCAGCCCTGCGGGTGGCTTGAGAGCTCGCAGGTGCCGTTGTAGTCGGCCAGGGCTCCATGGACGCAGCGGACCTTGCCGGGGACGTTCCGCTCGACGTGGCGGGAGAGGAACTCGAAGGCCACTCGGTCGGGCTCTACGGCCACCACGTCGGCCCCGCGCTCTGCGCAGCCCATCGAGTGAGCACCGATGCAGGCCCCGAGGTCCACGAACGTCGAGCCGGGCCTCACGAAGCGGTCCAGCACCTCAAGCGTGTCGTTCTCCCAGTTCTCGGCCTCCCACTGTTTCCAGAAGCCGGGGAACGGGCCTTCGGTGTAGGGAGCGGTCGGGGTGGGTTCGTCCACCTCCCAGGTCATGCCGCGTCGGGTGACGATCACTCCAATATCCAGCGGATGCCGCGTCGGTGGCCATAGCCGGTTGGCATTGTGAGCCAGACGACATGCGTCGCGCCCGTCCAGTTGGCCTGCGAGCCTGCGATTGGCGTGTCGAGCCGCGTGCTGTTCACTCCATCCACCCCGCCATCCTCTCATGGCCGATGTGCTCGACCCTCGGCTCATCCTCGATCCGTCCGAGGTAGCCGAAGCGGTAGCCGTGCTCGAGCAGCGTGTCGGTCACGTTGGGCTCTGAGAGCGGGCGCCCGCTCCTCAATGCCAGTTGGATCACCCGCGCGGGGATCAGCGAGGGGTTCGTCGTGAAGTTCGTCTCATGCTCGATCCACCCGTCGCGCTGGATGAACTCGCCGGGTTTGGTCTGCATGAAGCCGCCGGCCGCCTGCTCCTCGGCGTTGACGGGCTGGCGCTTCAGGGCGAGCTGGGCGATGTGCGGATGGGCGTCGAGCAGGCTCGCCATCGCCATCAGGTCCACGGGCTCGTTGTAGGTGAAGTCATCCTCGGCGTGGAAGACGTACTCGGCGCCGGAGCGGATCACCTCGCGCCACACGGACTCGACGGCGGCGGCAAAGCCACGGCGCTGCTCGTGCACGAGGCTCGTGTAGTCCACATATCGCATCACGGCGGCGAAGTCCGGGTCGCCCGAGTCATCGACCATGACGCATTCATCGGGCCACGGGTCCAGCGACGCGCGCAGGCTCTCCACCGCTCGCTCTAGGCACTCCTCGCGCCCGTCCGTGGTGACGGCGAGGGCGAAGCTCACCGTCGCCTCACCCGCCCACAGCGCCCACAGCGCATGTAGGAGCGGAGCCACGGCTCGTCATAGTGGACGCCGATGAGACAGAGCAGGTGGCCGAGGAGGCGCAGGCATCTCACGCGCCCCAGACCTTCGGCCTTGGCGGCAGTCCCCGCGCGCGATCAATCACGCGGTACAGATCGACCTTCAGATCATGTTCACGCGCGAGCCGGGCGCGTTCCGCCTTCGTCCGCTTGAGGCCCTTCGCCTTGCGCTTCACGGCTCGATGACGGCCTGCTTGCCGCCGATCTTGATTGCGCACTGACCGCAGTAGGGCAGTTTGCGACCGTCGAGGAAGGTGATGACTTTGCGGGCCTCGCGCTCGCAGGTGCCAGTCGAGCACGGTGGCCTCACCGCCAACACCCATGCGCCGGCCCGACCTTCCACGGCGAAGCGGGCGAGTCCTCATCCCTCAAGTGCTCCAACGGTGGCCCGTGAACGTGCATGATCTCGCCTCCGGGGTTCAGGACGTGGGATTGGAGCCAAGAGTCTAGGCGGCACCAGTGCTTCGGAGGATGATCCTCATCGCTCAGCTCGCCGACCACGTCGAGCGCGTCGGGATAGCGGGCGATCAGCCCGGCCGAGAACTTCGCACACGACAGGCCCGCATACACCCGGCCGACGTAGGGCACTTGGTAGGAGCACCACGGCTCGTGACACTCCACAAGGGCATCGAGGGTGCCGGGGCGGACCACCACGTCGTGCTCGACGCAAATGAAGGTGCGCCTGTTTGCCCACAGGCTTGCCAGCAGCTCCCAATACGCCTCATCTGAGCCGGACACATCTACGAAGGCCACATCCCACCCTGCCAGTGCCTCGACTACCTCGGAGCGGAGGGGAGGGACGTAGGGGCAGGCGATGGTGGTTTCGTGGCCTCTCACTTCCGCGCCTCAAGCACGGCCCGCCAAGGGTCGAGGTCGGCCAGGTGCGCCGCCATCGCCAGCTCGAACTCGTCGAGCGTGATGTGCTCGTCGAGGTACAGGCCCTTGACCCAATCGGCGGTCGGGTCGTCATCGTCGCTGGCCACAGTCTCCCGGCGGGGTAGCCAGGCGTGGCGGCTGCGGACCACCGACACTAGGCCCGCGCCGATCAGCGCCACGGCGAACGGCCCCATCCATATGAGCAGGGCGATGACACCGGGTGTGCCGATGTGTTGGTTGACTCCGTGACCCACTTCCGTCGAGCTCGCCACAGCGCCGAAGCCCACCGCGCCGCCCACGAGCCAGCCGACGGCCAGAGCCACACCGAACTCGCCCAGGTTTCGCCACTCGCGCCTCACACCACGAACAGGCTAGCGGCGGGCCAGTCGGGGGAGGGCGACGGTGGTTTCGTGGCCCCTGTCAGACATGCAGCGTGATCGTGACCTCTGCGCGGAGTCCCGGGTGGATGACGCTCAGCCGGACTTCCGTGCTCACCGGCTGGACGTACTGCCCCTGTAGGCCGCCCACGTAGTACGCCATCGGGGCCGCGCCCATGTTCATATCCATGCCCCGGATCATGCCCCGCTCTAGCCAGGGGACCAGCTCGCGGACCCGCCGTTCGAGGCCGGTGCCGTAGTGCCCGCCCCAATTGTCGGGGAACAGCGGCTCGTGTTTCTCGGGGCCGAGCAGCCACGCCTCGGCTTCGGCGTGCAGGATTTCAGGGACCGGCTCAGCGCCAAGCTCGCGCGCCAGCGCCTCTGCGTCCTCCCAGCGGTCGAGCACGCGGACGCCGTACTCCTCGGCGAGAAGGTCTAGGCCCGCGAGCCCTCCCGCCATCTCGACAGCCTGCATCGAAGCGCCGCACCGGTAACACGAAAGCCTCGCGCCGTTGACCGACCACGCGTGCGGGCAGTTGCGGTCAACGTCATCAACGCGTGACCTGTCGATGATGCCGACAAGCTCGGCGGTTTCCGCGCGCCAGCCGTCTGGGTGGATGATCAGGTTGCCGTACCCGATCACGACCGCGCCGACGGCGTAGGCGCCCACGCTGCCCGCGATGGCCTCCGGAGTCGAGTGGGCGTAGAGCCCGCAGGCGCAGTCCTCTTGCGGCGCGTTGTGTGCGGCAACCGTGGTGGCGACGCACTTCGCGCGCTGGGGCTCGCGCGTGATCGGCCAGCTCGCTTCGACGCCCGTCGATTTGAGTGGCCCCGTGCCGTCCCACTTGAACGCGCGGTAGCCGATGGCTGGCGCTTGGAGCTGGGCGGTCACGCGGGGACGGGCTCGGGCTTGCGCACGGGCTCCGCGGGCTCCGGGAGCACGAGCGGCTCCCGCTTCGGAGCCGGAGCGACCGCTGGCACCGTTCCCGGCTTGAGTCCCATGCCGCGATTCTACGCCCGTGGCCCGTCGCAGGTCTTGCTCGATGATGTCCACGATCACGCCATGCTGCCCCACGTCGCTGACGAGCTGAAGCGAGATCGCCTCGCCGACCACCGTCCCATTGGGCAGCCGCTTCCACGCCACCACCTGCGCGCGTGCCTGCGACCCGCCGAATCGGTAGGCCAGCGCACTCGGCACCTCGGCGGGCGTCTCCGCGAGCCGAATCCCTCGCTTGCCCAGCACTCGCCGCAACTCTGCCGTTGCATGGCTCACACGAACAAGTTAGCCGCTGGCCAGCCGGGATTCAGGTCGAGGACTCGCGGCTCCCCCATCCCGATCCACCGCTCCGCATCGAACCGACTCCTACTCGGGGGCTCCGGGAGAGAGCGCAGGTAGTCACACCGCGCCATCCAGAAGTTGCCCCCGAAGAACGGGGTCCTGATCGCATTGGGGAAGGCGTCGGGGGTCAGCCAGTGGCAGCCCACCGCGTCGTAGGACTCCAAGGCTTCGAGGTTGGAGCGCCAGTTGTCGATCACCCGCAGGCACATCGACCTTCGCCAGTCCGCCCGGAACTTCGTCACGTCTGAACTTCCCTTGGTATGCGCGTACATGCAGGCGCCGTCATTGGTCTGAACCCACTCGCGCAGGGCGTTGATCGTGACCTGCTCGTAGCCCTCGTCAGCTTCGGCGGCGACGGTCACATCGGGGAGCGGGCTGAAGGCGTCTGCGGCTGCTTCTCGCCAGAACTTCTCACCGACGAGGCCGAGATAGACCGGGCCGGTGAACTCCGCTTTCAGGAGCGTGTCGACCTGTTCTAGGACGGGCTCTGTCCAGTCTCCGTCAGCGAAAATATGGTAAAAATGCGATAGATGCACCGTCAACCGTGATATGATTGTGTCATGCCCAAAGAGCTTGACGTGATGGGCCACCGGTTCGGTCGGCTGATTGCCATTCGGAAGATCACGCCCCCCGGAACGCGCAGTAAGTGGGAGTGCCGATGTGACTGTGGCGCCATCACCATTGCAGCGCTCTCGCACCTACGAGGGGGACAGACTCGCTCATGTGGTTGCCTCCGTCGTGAGGTTTCAGTAGCCCTGTTCACAAGGATCGGACGCCAAAACGCCGGCAAGCGCGTCAAACACGGCCACGCGCCTTACAGCCGCAAACGCTCCCCTACCTATGGGAGCTGGTCCGCGATCAAAACACGCTGCCTCAACCCCAACGCCACGGACTACGAGAGGTACGGCGGGAGTGGAATCAAACTCTGCGAGCGCTGGCTCAAGTTCGAGAACTTCCTGGCCGACATGGGCGAGGCACCGGGGCCGGGCTACCAAGTCCACCGCAAGGACTCGGCGCGCGGCTATGAACCGGGCAACTGCGAATGGCTCACGAAGGGCGCCCACTCTACGTTGCACGGCAAGGAACGCGCCGCGAGGGGCGAACTCGGCCAAGGCCCGCGCGATCCCGTGACTGGTCGCTTCACTCGGGGCGCTTGACTGGCCACGCCTTCGGGTAGCAGCGCTGGACGATCCGCCATCCGAGCTGGTGCTGGCAGGCGTGGATGCCGTCCACGAACTCGCGCAGTTCGTCGGGGTGGCGGCGGTCGAGCTGGCCGAAGGCGTTGACTGCGGCGACAAGGTGGCCGCTGACCTCACGCTCGGGGGCGGTCAGGCCATCCACGAACGCCAGATCGTCCTCCGGTGGCGACCGGAACGCGCCCGTGTCGGCCACCGGCTCCGCTGACTCGGCAAAGAACGCGCGGTCGGAGTCGCGCTGGCCCTGCGCTTCGGCCGCCGAGTAGTCGCTCTCCTGCACGCGGGACTGGAAGTAGGGCATGAGCCCGGCGGCAAGCTCCGTCGCCCGCTCCAACTTCTCGATGAGCGCGTCGACCTCCGTCGAGTCGATCCCGATCTTGATCGTTGAAGTAGTCCGCGCCATGCCCGCAGCTTATACGTGATGATGAGCCGTGGCCGGCCAATGCACATGGACCTGCTGCTGCACCGAGGCGAACACCGCGATGTCCACGAACTGCCATGTGCTCTCAGGCAACGGCCGAACCCGAACCTCCGGCGCGATCTTGCAGAACCCGATCCCCCCGAAGTCCGCCCACTCCTCGCCCTCCTCGATCCACACTCCTCCACACGGGGGCTGTCTGCCGGTGCGGTGTGACCAGTGCGGCCCTCCCGAGACGGCGTTGAGCCAGTAGGCGTGCGTGCAGAAGGGCTCGGGGCAGTCGAGCAGGGTTTGGATCAGGTCGTCTGAGCACTCCATGTCGTGCTCGACGTTGACGATCGTCTTGTCGGACTCCCACCACTCGGCGACTCCGGCGCAGTAGGACTCGGGCTCGACGCACTCGATCGGCCAGACCTCGAAGCGCTCGGACTCGAAGTGGCCTGCACCGGGGAGATGCGAGGCGAGGACGACGGTCACACGGGCGGTGCGCAGCGCGGGTGGTAGACGCGGGTCGGGTGGTCATCCGCAATGACGGTGCCCATCGTCCATCCTTCGCACTCGATTGCGCCGGGCGGCAATGACCAGAAGCCGGGGACGCAGACCTTCTCCTCCTCAAAGCTCAGCCGCTTCCCGCACCCGGAGCAGACATCGGGCATCGCCAGCACGCCCGTCTTGCCCACCGGCAGAGTCTCCGTGTCCATCTAGCGAGTCTCCCTCACGACCGACTCGACCTCGACCAGCTCGCCGCCACGATTGACGAAGTGGCGAAGCGTCCTCGCCCCGACCGGGCAGAGATAGAGTTCGCCCGCGTGGGCCTCCGGGCCCCGCCGGCAGTTCAAGCAGCAGCCGCCCGTCTCATCCGGCGTCCATCGCTTGCGCATATCCGCGCCCATCTCCGACACCATCTGGTCGTGAACCTCCCGCTCATGCGCCGGATCGGGTCCGGCCGCACGTAGCTGAGCCGAGACGCGCGCCCCGCCCTCTCCCTCGTTGATCCCGATACCTCGCGGGGTCTTGATCTGCTCGGGCGGTAGGGGCTGCGGGGTCACGGCTTCTCCTGTTCCATGTCGGCTCGCACGAGCGTCACGAGCTCGGCTCGCGTCATCCCGAGCGCTTTGGCCACCGCGGCAAGGCTGATCGCCGGGCGTCGCTGTCGGCTGTTTCGTACCTGCTCAGACCGTGTCGCCCATCGGCAGTTTCCCGGTTCGTAGTCGCCGTCGTTGTCGATGCGGTCGAGTGTGTACTCAGGGCCAGGCTTCTCGCCCATATCGGTGAGAAAGTTCGGGAAGCCATCTGGTCCCTGCCAGCGCTCGCAGACAGTGATCCCGCGGCCGCCGTAGTTCTCCCACGATGGGTCCCTTTGGTTTCTACAGCGCGCACGCATGAGCGTCCACGTCATGTAGAGCGGATGTCTTGACTTGCGGAACGCATAGCCGTGAACGCGCGGCCCGCTCGGAAGGTTTCGCTGCGATGTCTGCCGTACGAGACACCCACACGACCGCGTGTGTCCGTTCGCCAGATGGTTAGCGGCGACCACCGTCGTCTTTCCGCAGGAGCAGAGGCATCGCCAAGCTGTTTGCGTGCCGATATTCGCCACGCGCTCCTGCACGGTCAACCGTCCGAACTGCTGTCCGGCTTGATCGATAAATGCTCCCATCCAACGCAGTATATAGCGGCACCGGATAGCTTTATTTCAGGGCCGACGTATATCCAGCTCCCCTGATGACCGCCGTTCCAGCCGCATGCCGGGTGACACACGCAGCGTACTCGCGCAGGTTGAGGATCGTCCGCAACGTATCGCCCTTGGCTTCGAGGAACACGCTCAGCACCGGCTCGTCCTCCATTACGATGATGGCGTCGCCGGGCGAGGACACGAGCAGCGGCGTCTGTGTCGTGGTTCCAAAAAGTGGCAGGTTGTCATCGGTCATCCAGAGCACGCCGCCAGGAAGAACAGTGCCGGTGAACCGCGACCACTTCGGCATCTTGTTGTCTTCGTCGTGGTCGTCAGCGTCTGCGGCGAGCGGGAAGCCGGGGACGAACTGCGGGACGACGATCGGGCGTTCCTGTTTGTCGAGCTGGCTTGTCGCGTGGGAGTAGAGGTCCGAGGTCGTGAACAGGTGCGTCGGGCGCAGCCGCGTGCCGGCGGTGTCGGTGATTTCCTCGCGGGCCGTCGCCAGGTCTTCGTACAGCCCGCCCGTCGTGTAGGAGGACTTGCCGCTGACCGCGTTGCCCTTGCTGATCGCCTGGTTCAGCACGTACAGGTCCACTTCGGCATCCAACTGCTGCTGTAGCTGTTTGCCGATGATGACGTCGGTGGCGCCGCCGCCCGAGCCGCCCCGGTCGTGTAGCTGCTGGGTGCCGGTGATCTGCCCGGTGATCGTCGCGACTGTCGCTGACGGTTCGAGTTCGGTGGCCGGCTCGGTTTCCGCCACTGAGCCGCCCTCGGTCTGCTGGCCCACTTTCGGCCCCGTGCTGAAGTAGGGCACGTACACTTTCATGCCGAACGCCGGGAGCGGCAGGAGGATGCACTGGTCGGTGAACGATCGTGCGGCGCCGCGGAACGGTGCCCACTGGTCGAACAGGAAGGCAGGAGTCACGAACGGCGCGGCTTCGCCGGGCGAGCTCGCCGAGATGCCCCCGTCGGTGCCGAAGCCGCGGATCTCGTTCAGCAGTCTCGTCGCCCGCCGCTGGTCTTCCTCGGCATCGCCGGTGCGGACGCGAGCGCGGATGATCCGTTCGGCGCGCTGGCCCTCCTTCGAGCCCCGTGCCATCTCTGAGCCGAGTTCCTTTTCATAGCGGATCAGCCGCTGGCGGGCGTCGAGGGTGCCGGGGAAGTCGGGCTGCGCCGCGGACACCACGTCGGCATAGAAGGAGTGGCGCGAGCGTAGGCCGTAGGTGGGCGGCTCGTGGGTGACGCTGGCGTCGCTCTGCGCCTTCTCGCGTTCCGCCTTCTCGCGCTCGCGTGCCAGCCGCTCGCCGATGATCCGGTCAACCTCAGCCTGCTGCGCAGGCGTAAACACCACGTCGCTCATCATGTCCTCCGTTGGGGGAGTAGGTCCGACGCTTTGGAGCGCGCGTCGTCAGCGCGAAGTTGGAGGCGAGCGCCCCCGAAGGGACGCCCGCCAGAGGTCGCCTAGTTGGTGTAGGTGACCGCTTTCATGCCTTCACCGTTGATCGCCGCCACGCCTTCGGCGTAGCGCTTGATCGCGGTGCCATACGAGTACTGCTGGAGAATTACCTGGAGGGTGTTGGCTTTGGTCTGTGGAATCGTCCGGGGAGTGATTGCCCCCTCGAACACCCACAGCTCCGACAGACACCCGACGATTGCCTGGTCGTTCGTCGTGGTGCCCTGGTCCGGGATGTTCTCGTCCGTGAACACCGGCAGCCCGACGAATTTGTAACCCGTCGCGCCCTCGATGCCCTCGTCACCTGATGCCGAACCTGCCGCCGCCGCGTTGAACGGCCCGGCGTAGTCCGGCACGATCAGCGAACGGCCAGTCGTGTCGGTCACCGCCGCCATGTACTCCCAGCGGGTCGGCCGCACGAACAGGTGCGTCGGGTTCAGCACGGTACCCGCGAGAGTGCGGATGTCGGCCTTCGCTTTCGCGATCTGCCCGTAGAACCCACCGGCTTTGGCTTCGCCCGCCGCCGAGACTTCCGTGAGCACGAATTTGCCGGCGTTGCCTTTCCAGTTGTTGACTTTGGCTTCGGCCAGCGCGATTTCCAGGCAGTACACGTCGAAGTTCAACGCGTAGTTGCGCATCAGCTGATCGAAGATCAGTTTGTCGAACGCGAAGCCAGGGCCTGCCCGATCGAGCAGCTGCTGTGAGACGACGACCTGCCCGGCGAACGTTTTCAACGCCCCCGAGAGGTAGCCCGCAGTCGGTGCCAGATCGGCGATCGTGGTGGAGCCCGCGGACTCCGTGGTCGCTGTTACTTCGGCGCCGCCCGTGACGTGTGGGATGTAGACGTACATCCCATATGGCGGGAGCTGTTCTTTCTGGCACTGGTCTGCGAACGCCCGGCCGAATTCACGGTAGGGCGCGTAGTCGCCGACTTTGAACACGGGGGTCACGAACGCCGAGCCTTCACCCGGTGCTGTGGCCGACGCGCCTCCGTCGGTGCCGACTGCGGTTGCACGCAGCTCGGGCTTGTCCTCGATCGCCATGCGGCCGCGCTGGTCGAACTCCTTCATCCGAGCCGCTGTGGCTGCCTGGTCCTCGCCGCGGATCGTTTCGCGGATCTGCTTCTCGGCCGAGCGTCCGAACGGCGTGCGCTGGGCGTACTCCTTCTCGACCTGATGCGCCCATTCGGTCAGACGCTTCGAGGACCCGTGGTCATAGTCCCCGGCGAACAGCGCTTTGCAGCGGAGTGCCAGGTCCATGTAGAACGAGTTCGGCGAACGCTCACCGTCGGCCGCGACGCCGTAGACCGGCCGGTCGCCTTCGATGACCTCCACGTCGGCGATCGAGTCCACCGAGCGGATGTGCTCGCGGGACTCGGCGATCGCCTTCGCGTCCTTCGCCCGCTGCGTCTCTTCCTTGATGCGCTTGCGGATGGTCTTTACTTCCTTGCGGATCGGCTTCAGGTCCTCGTCGGCCGAGTCGATCTCCGTGCGCAGCTCGTCGCAGCGCGCGGTCTCTTTCTCGTCTGCGTCGCGGTCCTCGCCTTTGTCGTTGGTGAGGCCCTCGACGATCTTGCGGAACTCCGCTTCCGACCCGTCACGGCGCGTGACCAACTCGTCACGGCGTGTCTGGGCGGCCTCGGCGTTCTCCACGAGCTCTGCTAGAGCGCTCATGTGCCTTGTCCTTTCGTGTGGGTTTTGTGTTCCCCACGCGATCCCGAACCGCACTCCGGACATTGCCAGCAGTACTCGGCTTTTCGCCTTTCCTCGACCTAGCAGGGTGACCGTCGTGCGTGGTACTATCGTGGTCTGATGTCTTGGCAAGACAAGGTCATTGCGCCCGGCACCGTGCTCGATCACTGGACCGTGATTGGTCTTTCCAGCGAGAGGCATCGTCGCTATCGCATGTACATGTGCCGCTGCGTGTGCGGCACCGAACGCGTGGTGCGGAGCGATCAGTTGCTAGCGGGGCGGTCCCGCAGTTGCGGCTGCAAACGTCCGGCCGAGCGCAAGCGGCGCGCTCTCAGCGGGCCGAGCCTGCGAAGCCATTCCCTCTACAAGACTTGGTCTGATATGCGCTATCGGTGCCAGAACCCGAAGCACAAGAGCTACGCCTACTACGGCGGGCGCGGGATCACGGTGTGCGATCGGTGGCAGGTCTTCGCCAACTTCCTAGCCGATATGGGCGAGCGGCCGGAGGGCCTGACGCTGGATCGCCGCGACAACGACGGCCCCTACTCGCCCGAGAACTGCCGATGGGCGACGCGGAAGGAACAGGCCGGAAATCGGCGCTCGCCCGAGATGCGCGGGCGCCGATAGGTGGAGTACGTCTGGCTGGACGACATCGCGCCCGAGGTCGAGGTCGACTATGAGCACCACGCGCGGTGCGAGCGCGAGGTCATCGGCCCCGCGCTGGAACGTCTCGGCTACAGGCTCAGCGGGCCGTGGTTCACGGGTGACGGCGATTCGTTCGGGCCGCTGACCCGCTGCATCCGCACGGACAAGGTCATCGTCGTCTATGGCTGACAGCGCACATGGCGCGCGGTGGGACTAACTGCGTGTCGAGGCTTTGACGGTGCCTCAGCCGTAAGTGGGATGCTTTGGGGCGATGAGCCTTGCCATAGCGCTGATCGACGCCGCGACCAACTGCGAGCGGGACGGCGCGAGCGCGCTCCTGACGCTGCGCTCGGGGCGCGAGATCAGCGGCAAGTTGGACAAGCGGGTCGGCGGCTCGCTCACGGTGCACGTCAAACTCAGCGACGGCGGATGGAGCGCGGTGCTGGTCGATGAGATCGCGGCCGTCACGGCGGTCCCGGCATGAGCGTGAGTCGGCACATCCCCGATCGGTGCGTGACCTTCAAGTACGTTGCGGGCAGCCCCGATCAGCACAACCCGCGCATCGATCGAGTCGTTCGGAGGCCGCCGGGCCGTGTCCGCCGACTGCTGCGCCTTCGCCCGCGGGTGTTCGTCCTTCGCGGCGTCCCAACGCCGGGCGCGGAACTCCGCAACCTTCTCGGCGCACCGCTGCCGCGCTCTGGTGACGAAATCCTGTGCAACGTGATCGTTCCGCCCCGCTCCAGTGCGGGCTCGAACACGATTAGCCTCTGCTAGGCCGCGACCTTCGACCGCTTACCTTTCTTGGAGCGCGCCTCCAACTGGAGTCGCAGCGTCGAAGCCTTGGTCGAGCGGATCGGCTCGCCGTCTTCTGCTGAGCGGGTGCCGTCGGCAGCGAGCGCGGTTTCGGTCGACTCGGACTCGGCGGCGTCTTCGGCGATCAGTTCGGCCGGGTCGTAGCCCGCCGCTTCGAGAACACCGTGGATCGACTTCGCGGCCTCGACGAGCTGGCCCTGGTGGGCCTTGGAGAGCACCTTGCCGGCGCGCTCCTCGTGGCCCTGGAGGATCGCCAGAATGTCCGCCAGCTCCTCCGCAGACATGCGTCCGGCGCGCAGGTCGACCTCGAAGCGCCGCAGGCGCGCGCGGGACTCGACGGGCATCTCGAGCGCCATGCGCCGGGCGATCTCAAGGCTTGTGCTTGGCGAGCAGGGGTATGTAACCCCAGAGACATCGAGCAGGTCGTCGAGGCCGTACACGTCGCGGGTTTCCAGGCCGTCGGATATGCCCCACTTGTCGCGGCCCACGATCATGCCGACGCTCATCTGTGTCATGTCTTTTCGCTCGACCGCGATTGCGAAGTCGTTCGCGAGCTGCTGGCGGGCGTCGAGCGTCGCCTCGAACGTCAACGCCTGCGGCGTGTCGAGAAGCTGGAGAGTGCCAGCGGTCGTGCGCGCCATCGCGAGCCCTTCGTGGTTCAGCAGCAGCCGGCAGTCCACGCCGCGCTTGAGCACGTCCGATGCGCAGCCGGGGTGCATCCGCTCCTCGAACTCGCCGAAAGCGTCGCGGACGATGTACGGCGCGTCGTAGACGATCGGCTGGCCGGTGATCTTGAGCTCGTTGGTGTTGGACGCCTCGCGGACCTCGAGACTCGCGAGGTCGAAGTGGCGCAGCTCGCGACCAAGCGGCACCGCGCGCCGACGTTCCTTGCGCCGGCGAGTGGTCTGCGTGTCGGCGGCGGACTTGCTTTCCACCGGCTTGTAGGTGTGGTGGACCTGGACCTCCTGCGGCTTGCCCAGCTTGACGCTCCCGTCATCCTGCACCGTGTAGGGCACCTGGAAGGTCTTGCCGCCCGATTCGTAGGTCGCGGTGTCGTCGTCGAAGTCGCGCAGGTAGGCGCTGAGCTTGCCCGCGTCCGGCAGGTCCCGGATCGCCGCTTCGATGGCGTGCACCGTGTCCGCGTGGCTCGGCCCGCTTCGGTGCTCGGCGTCCCACGCCGCTGCGCGCTCCTCAGTCTCGGCGTTCTCCGGCACGACCTCATCGGCGCGCTGCTCCTCCTCGGCGTCGGCCAGCGTCTGCTCATCGGTGTCCACGGTGACCTCCTGGGGTCGTCACGACTTCTTGAGCGCCTTGGCTGCAGCCTTGGCGTCTTTCTTAGGTTTGTCGTCGCCGGGCGGCTCGACATACTGGAACGTCACCGGGCACACTTCGATGATCTCCGGGCCGAACTCCACGCGGTCGTCGAAGCAGAAGAACGCGCCGAGGTGCTTGAGCGCCTTCGCCTTCCCTGCGCCATCTTCCTTGGGGTCCACGATCACGATCTCGTCGTAGGGCACACCCAGCTCGGCGAGCAGCGTTTCGCGTGTGTGCTTCGGGCCGTGGCCGGTGAGGATCACGACATGATCCCCGAGCGCTTTGATCGCTTCGGCGAGCCGGCGGAACTGCGCCGGGGCCGCGGTGATCGTGTCGTCCACGTCCATCACGAACGTGTAGGGCGGGCCCAGTTCGTCGGGCTCCGCGTGCTTCTTGCGCTCCTCAGCTCGCTCGCTGTAACGGAAGGCTGGCAGTGTCATTCAACGCCTCCCGTGCGAGGTTTGCCGATGCCGGGTCGCCCGTGGCGATGATCGCTTCCAGCGCGACCCGATAGCGGTCCATGTTGCCTTTGTACCGCCGCCGATTCTCCGCCTGCTGCGAGCGTGTCGCCCACCGGCAGTTCTCGGGTGAGTACGGGCCATCGTTGTCGCGACGATCGAGGGTCATCCCCTCTGGGCGCTCGCCCATATCGGCGACGAACTGGCCGAAGTCATCCCACCGCGCGTCCACTTCGATGCCACGCCCGCCATAGCGGTAGTACACCGGGTCCGAGGGATTGCGACAGCGCCGCTTCATCTGGGACCACGCGCTGTAGAGCGGATGATCGCCCTCGGTTCGGCAGTTCCGCAGAAGTCCGTGCGTGGCACGTTCTCGCGCCCGATCCCGCTTCTGGCAGCCGCAACTCTGAGTGACACCCGTCCGAATCTGGTAGGCCCCCGCGATGTGGGCGGTTCCGCACTCGCACCAGCACGCCCAGCGCGCGTGTCCGCGCGGATGGGGCGGCGCGTTCATTACGACCGTCAGTCGGCCAAATCGCCGGCCTGCGGGCGCGCGGTCCCTCTTGCCCTTCCGTGGCATTGCCCGTGATTTTACGCCTCGGCTCGGTCGCGGTAGCGGTGGGCGGGGAGGGTCACTCCGAGCCCCGGTCAAGCAGGAGGATCCAAGCGGCGCGAAGGGCCTGCAAGCGCGCCTCGATGGCCGTGCGGTCCTTCTGCGAGATGTACTCCTGCCGGCGCAGGTAGTCGGACTCAAGCTCGCGGTGCGCGTCTCCGAGCAGCCGGTCCACCATCTCCGTGTCGAACAGCGTCGTGTAGGTGCTCGTGTGCGTGTGCGTGAGCATCACTTGCCTTTCAGTTCGTCGCCGTCGTCGTCTTCGTCCGGTTCTGACGCCTTGCCGTTGCCGTCTTCGGGTTCGCCCCCGCCTGCGCCCGTCTGCCCCGGAGCGACGTTGGAGGCAAGTGGGAGCACGAGTTCGTCGGCGGCCGGGTCGCTGCTGGGCTGCCAGCCGAGCTTGCGGACGCGGATTTCGTTCGGCGTGGCGATCTGGCCGTTGCGGAGCGTTTCGATCTCCTGCGCCAAGAACTGCGGGTCGGGGGTGAGCAGCAGGTGCTCTTGGACCCCAGCTTTCTGTTCGCCGGGCAGCAGGTCGCCGTGGACCTCCTCAAGCGGCGTCGTGTAGCCCGAGAGGGTGAGCGTCGTGAAGCGCTGCATTTTCTCCTGGGCTGTATGTGCAGGAGCTGGTGTCTGGCGCAAGAGGGCATCGGGGATCAGCTCATCGGTGCCGAACCATGCCGCCACCACGCTGCGGGCATATTGGAGGGTCTGCAAGAACTGGGCTTCGTCCGGGGAGACCATCACCTTCTCGGGCTTCAGGCCCGAGTCGAGCACCAGTGGCTTGTGGGCGTTCTCAAGGCCGCCGTGCTGGACGACGAACTTGTCCGCGATCCGCTCGACCTCGGCCGTCCCGAGCTTCTGATCGGTCGTCAGGAGGAATGAGGGAGATGCGCCCTGGGAGAACCACGTCGAGCCGAACTCGTAGGCGGCGAGGGCCAGGGCCCCTGCGATCCCCGCGTACTGCACCGTCGAAAGCCCCCGGCGCGACTGCGGCATCGACATGAACGGGATGTGCACCACGTCGCCTGGGTCCAGCAGTTTCTTGTCGTTCGCCGCGCCGTAGATGTACATCGATTCGCCGACGTTGCTCGCCCGACCAGCGGCCACATCTTGGGGCGAGGCGACCTTCACTTCCATGAACGCCGGGTGCAGGACCTCGATCGCCGAGGCGTAGGCTTCCGGTTTGGAGCGGGCGAGGATGTACCAGAACGACTCGCCGAACAGCGCCATGCTCATCAGCGTTTTGCGCCGGCCGTCGTACTGGTAGACCTTGCCGTTCGCGCCGAGGAACGTGGCGGTCAAGAGGCTCGGCTGCTTCTTCAGGTACTTGCGATACGGGATGTTGTCCTTGTCCAGCTTGTCTTCGTAGGCGCGGAGGTTCCCGGTGCGGAGGATCGCGGTGGTGATGAGCCGCAGGGAGGTGAAGACGACGTCGAGCTGCAGGAGCGTGTGCTCAGTTACGAGGACCCCGGCGCGTTGCATGTCTCCAAGCCCCGGCGGTGGTATTGCCGAGAAGTCCGTGTAGCCGTAGCCGTTGGGCCAGGAGCCGCCGATGCTTGAGCGGGTCTCGACTGCCTTGTTGCCTCGGGTGGTGGCGAGGATCACGCCGGGTCCTTTGGCTTGAAGCGCCTCGGGTGCGCGCCGAGCGGGATCAGCGGATCGCGTCGGCCGTTGTGGTGGGCGTTCGCCTCCTCGGTGCGCTGAATCTGGCAGTCGATCGGCAGGCCGGTCATCTGCTGTCCGAGCGCCGAGAGCGCCATGCATGCACGATGACGTCTGGATTTACAACGGCCCCCTCCGGCTCGCGAACGGTGCCTGCGCCGCCGAACATGGCGATAAACGGCTCGTCGTCGAGCATGATGCGCACGTCCACGTCCCGGTAGTCGGGGCGTTCGAGCACGGAGCCGACGAGGTAGGGCGTCTCGCCGATGCAGTCGGTGATCTGCGCGCCGAACGCTCGCAGCTTGAACAGCGCCAGCGGCGACGGCACGTAGTTCACGCGCTCGCCCATCACGCCACTCTCCTGCCGTAGACCGCGCCCGGCCGCTGATCGTGCAAGCGTGCTCGCCGGGGCTGCTCATCTGGCACAAGGCGTGGCCGCCTGGGGACTCGCCGACGCTCCTGCTCCTCCGCTATCTGCTCAGCCAACGCCTCCAGCTCGGCCTCGGACAGACTGGAGAGCCCGATCCATTCCGGGGTCACGATGCGAGCACCTGATAGAAGCTGACGTTCTCCCGCGGCACCTCGACGTGCCCCAACAGGTCAGCCGGGCGCCCATCGGTCTCAGTGATCGCCTGGGGTGCCCACAGGACGAACACGGGGCGGGACTTGATGAGCAGGCCCTCGATCGTGGGGCCGTCCTTGAGGTGGACTCGGACCTTCCGCTTGCGTTTTCCCAGCACGGCGACCTCCCGGTTATGCTTTCGGCGATGGACGATCCGGCGTGCATCTGCCATCGGCTCGAACCGGGCGAGGAGTGCCCAGCGTGCGATCTGACTGACCCGCTCACCGAGGGGGAGCGAGAGCTGGCCGACCGCCAGGAGCGCTATGCATGGTTCGGCGAGGCTCTGAGGGCGGCGCACGCGGAGGGCAAGGTCAGCTCGCAGGCCGTGCGGTTCTTCATCGTCCAGCAGCAGCCGCTGTTGTATGACGGGAATGGTGAGCCAGCGCTAGACCGCAACGGCGAGCTGATCTTCGACGTGGGAGCCAAGCCGATCTACTTCGGCCGAGCGCAGGCGTACAGCTACACGGCCGATCCCGCGACCGATCCCTCAGCGCGCACGGTCGCCGGGACGATGGAGCTGTCGCTTGAGATGCTAGATCGGGGCGACCGCGAGATGCTGCTCAGATTCGTGTGCGAGGACCTCAACGCAGAGCACGCCCGCGAGCTGGCGAAGGCCCGCGCGCAGCGGCAGGCGAGCGGCGGTGTCTGGGATCCGGCTTCGGTCGCCGACCGGGAGACGGTCGTCCTGCATTACTGCCCGGTCTGCAGCGAGGTTCGGGAAGGCCGGGCGATGGAAGCCCACATCCGCGAGCACCACCCGGCAGTGGCCGCAGAGTGGCGTGCGCCCCGCCCTACCTGAACCCCCCGCGCGGCATATCCTCCAACCGGATGAACCCCGGCGGGTCGGCGCTGCGGTCGGCCGCGCGCGCGGGCTCGGATGCTTGCTCCGCTGCCGCCTCTTTCGCCGCGATGATCTCACCCAAGTCCCACACCTGCGGCGCCCCCTGAGTCCGTACCCCCCACAACGCCAAGGTGCAGGAGACGAGCGGGGTGATGATCGCCTGAGACTTCCGCGACCACTTCCAGGCATCGAGCAAAGGCTGGGTGGTCGCTCCCGCGATGGCGGCGTCGAGCTCGGGCTGGGGCGGCAGGTAGCGCAGGCCCTTGTCGCTCACCGATTGCAGGAAACCTCCGCAGGCGTCCTTGTAGTCCGAGGCCGTGGTGGTGACCACCTGGATCCCAGCGTCTGAGAGTTCTTTGAGCAGGTTCGCCAGGTCGATGCGCGGGTCCACAACGAGCCGAGCGTCGGGGTATTTCTCAAGCCAGGTCTTCGCGGACTCGACCAGCCAGCCGATGCTCCGCGCGTGCTCGACGACGCCGACGTGGTAGAGGCCATCGCTCCGAACTCCTGCTGCACTCAAGGTCGCCCACGCCTGCCCCGGGTCCACGTCGAACGCGAACATGTGCCCGGACTCGATCCGGCTGCCCGGGTCTGCGAGTGCTGACCATGCCTGCTCTGAGATGACCCGGTTCGCGTCCCCGGAGATGTCCGGGCACTTGGGCACCCCCAGGCGCTCGACGGCGAACTGCCGGTCGCTCATCGCCCGGCGCTCGTTCGCGATGTACTCCAAACCTATCCTGCTGAGCCCTGGGTTGGCTTCTGCCCACCTTGCCGGGTCGTCGAGGATCGACGCCGGGACCGTGCCCGGGTCGTCCTTCATCGGGTCCTCGCCCACCTTGGCCGAGTGCTCGAAGTAGGCCAGGGAGGGGTCGCCGCCGGCGAGCGCTCGAGCGCGGCGCTTGGCCAGCACCACGCCGTCGTGCGCCGGGTCCTCCTCGTCAGGGGCCGAGCCCGCGAGCCAGATCTGCGGGTTCGGGCGGGCCGAGAGCGTGGGCACCGTCGCGCCGAGGAAGACCTCCGGCAAGATCATCGCCTCATCGAGGTAGAGGCAGTCGGCGGAGAATCCTCGCCCGCCCCCGCCGGTGCGCGCCTTGAAGCGGATCCGCCGGCCGTCGCGGAGTTCGATGCCCTCCTGCCCGTGGCTTCGGGTGATGCCGACCAGCTTGCCCCCGCGCTGCTTGACTTCCGCGCGCAGCTCATCGCAGTTTTCGACGATGAAGGCCAAGCGCCGGAAGATCTCCATCGCCGTGTCGAACAGGTGCGCCGAGTAGATCTGCAGTTGCTCCTCGACGACGTACAGGCCGCCGAGCTGGCGGGCGATCAGCTTCTCTGACTTGCCGTTCTGCCGCGGGTCGATGTCGCAGCACTCGAACGCCGCCCACGGGTGGATCAGAAGCTCGCGCGGATGAGTCGGGCACGGGATCGGCTCGGCCGTCCGGTGGGTGCAGCGCGGGCACTTCCAGTCCGAGGACTCGCCCATCTCGTGACGGAGCTCGACCTGCTGCCATTCGTCCAGCTCGATGCCCGCCAGGCGGGCGAGCGCGATCGTTTCATCGCCCGACGTCGAGGCGTAGGCCGGGTAGGACTCAATCCTTGCCCGCTGGACTCCCCGGAGCGAGTCGGAGGGCGCGGCCAGAGCGGATGTCATGCAGCTGGCCCTCCTTCGTGTCGGGCGGGCACATCTCTCTGAGCTTGGCCATCGCGGTGAGCAGCGCCTTCGCGCACTCGCTCGGTGAGCCATCGCCGCTGTCCAGGCGCGAGGCCATCGCCAGAGCAGCGGCGGCCTCGGCCGATTTCGCCACGTCCGCCGGCATGCGCTTCAGGTCACGCTCGACTGCCTTGACTGCCCTATCGTTCGCGGGAGGTTTGCCCGGCGGACCGGCCTTACCGCGCGGACGGGAGGGTTTGCGCGCGGGGACCTTGCGCTTCGGCTTCGCCGCGGGCTTGGCTTTCGTGGCCCGCGTCGGTTTCGCGGCGGCCTTGCGCTTCGCAGGTTTCGGAGGTTTCCGAGGCTTCGCAGGTTTCGGTGCGGCCTTGCGCGCGGTCATCCGAGGTCGCCGAGGTAGTTGGGCGCGGGCTGCCGCGCGCTGTCAGAGAGGCGCCGGCCGGTAAACCACGCGCCGCAGTTGGGGCAATTGCCCGAGTCCTGCTCGATGCACGGCTTGCCCGAGATGATGACCTGGCCGTGATTGCCCCACCCGCAGGCCGAGCACTGACAGTGCCAGTCGTGGACGATGATCGTCGCGCCGTAGGTTGCGGTGCTCACAGCCACGCCCTCGCCGCCGCCCGCACGACCCTCGGCCGCCGCTTCATCCGCTCGAGCACCGTGTTCCGATTACACGCCTGGTGCATCGGTCCAAGGTAGACGGTCGGGTCGAACGGATGATGGCCGAGGTCCCATTCTTCGCCGGGGACGATGTATCGGCCGCCCGGGTGCTTGCAGCGGGGAGCGGCGCAGAAGCACTCGCCGCGCTCGACGCGCTTGGCTTCACGCGCGCGCAGGTGCCTGTGCTGGGTGCCGTAGCGCGACTTCACGATCGCCTCGTTTCAGCGGTGTTTGTCACGGTCGGGGAAATCCCGAACTGCGACGGTCACAGATCGACCCCGCCGAGACGCGATGGCCCCCCCTATCAACGACGGGCGGCTCATCGCTCACTGCCGTGCTGCTCTCGCTCGTATCGTCTCTTCGATCGCAACGTGCGCCTCGCATCCGCGCACGTACATCTGCCAGCCGTTGTCGTCCTCGCCGAACCTGACCTGCACCGGCTCTGACCAGTCGCTCAGCGTCTTGACAACTGAGCGCGCGACCGGGACCTGCACCGTGTCGTCACGAGATGTGGCCACACGAGTTAGTGTCTTGGCGATGAGCAGCGTGTAGCCCGTGTCGATCGCGGTGGCTGTGCGCACCAGCAGGAACACGAGCTCGTGTCTGAGACGGTCACGCATTGAGCCTCCTCAGCATCGCGGTGGCTGCGAGTTCGGGTGTCCAGCTGGCGGCTTCGGCGAGCTTGTTGCCGTCGTATGGATAGCCCGTCTGTCGCGTGGCGAGCTGCGTGTAGATCGTGATGCGGTGCGGCAGGTTCGGCAGCTCGTGCTCTGACTCATAGCCACCTAGTCCATGCTCGGTGCAGTAGCGATCCAGCTCGGCTGTGACATAGCCGGGCAGGGTGAGTCGCCCTGTTGGCGCTGGCGGGCTATTCGTCGAAGGCGGGTTTGACCGGGATGCTCGCTGGCTGCGAGGCTTTGAACGGCGCTGTCGTCGTGACACTGACCGACCACTCTCCTGCTTCTGTGAGTGCTTGTTCGGCTTCAAAGACGCCTTCGGTGACTTCCGTGACCGATGGTTTGGTTTCGACTCCACGATAGGACTTGAACGTGAAGACGCAACTACCGGGTTTCACGGGTTTCGTGGGCGTGACCGATCTCGGGTTCGTGACCGTCGCCTGCGGTACCCAGACATCGCCGACGTGGAAGGCCATCGTCTACTCGCTCTCGATCGTGATCCGTGCCTGCCGGTTGCTTGCGACGGCGATGGCGGCTTGGCGGTCGTTGGCGACCGTGATCCGCGCCTGTGGATAGCTGGTGAGCGTGATGTAGCCTGGCGGAGGTACCGGTTCAAGCGTCAAGATGGCAACGCGGAAGCCGACGCTCGC
>Ga0182024_10001059_pt1 | contig 71424 bp, 70 predicted proteins | sample P32metaG_FD_120480 | JGI IMG/M metagenome (GOLD analysis project Ga0182024, IMG submission 120480) | Permafrost microbial communities from Stordalen Mire, Sweden - P3-2 metaG (Illumina Assembly) | ecosystem: Environmental > Terrestrial > Soil > Wetlands > Permafrost | place: Sweden: Stordalen...
ATCCAGATCTTCACGGAAGAGGGGAAATTTCTGGGACAATGGCGGAACATTCGCAGTCCCAGCCATTTGACCATGACCAAAGACGGCTATGTATGGGTCACAGCCGGTGTCGGGAACCGGTTGGCAAAGTTCGACCTCAACGGCAAGCTCCAGACGTACTGGGGAATGTATGGCAGGTTCGCTGGGGGATTCGATGACCCGCACACCATTGATGTCGATTCTGCAGGTAACCTCTATGTCGTGGAAGTCTACAACAATCGCTTGGAGAAGTTTGTGCCACGACAAGGTGCGGATAAACGGCGTCTCATAGGGCAGAAGTTTGTGCTAAGAAGCAATTTGCGCCCCTAGGTTGCCCAAAGCCTTGAGCGATCATTTTCCCGCAAGGGCGAATTGCCCAGCCGGTTGGATCAAGCAGGCGCTAGCCTTGGGCGACCACGCCGCCCGCAACCCTGAAATGGCGCAATATGGGTTGGCTGCAGCCCGTTGCACCCCTAGCGGGCATATGCCTCAATGGCCCAAAAATCCGGGGAGAGGCACATGATCGAGAATCCGCCACTGCTGACCGTTCATCGCGGCCATGGCCGGCCGGACGCAGCGCTGATCGAGGCATTTCGCGGCGCGCTGACCTCCCATCTCACCGACGCCATGGATGGCCGCGGCGCGGTGGACTGGCGGATCAAGCCGCTGGATCCCGTCAATGCGAATTTCGTTGGTCCTGCGCTGACCGCCCATTCCTATCCCGCCGACGTTTTCGGCATGATCGGCGCGGCGCTGGAGGCTGAGGCCGGCGATGTCATCATGTGCGCCAATGAGGGGTATACCGGCACGGCAGTGATCGGGGATTTGGCCGCCGGCATGATGCACAATAAGGGGATTGCTGCTTTCGTGACCGATGGGCTGGCGCGCGACCGCGCCGGTATTGTGGCGGCCGGAATGCCGCTGTTCGCCATGGGCCTGTCGCCGAATTCCCCGGCCAGTTCCGGACCAGGACAGGTCGGCGCGCCCGTCGTGCTGGGTGGCGTTCATGTCTGTTCGGGCGATATCGTGGTGGGAGACGCGGACGGCGTGGTCGTTGTTCCCCTCGCCGTGGCTGCAGTCGTGCTCGCGAAGCTGCGCACAGTGCAGGCAACGGAAAAGGTGGCCGAAGAAACGGTGAAGAACGGCGCTACCAGCTTCGCGTCCTGGCACGAAATCCACCGGAAGGCGCGGATCATCCAGTCCTGAAACAGGGATTCAGCATCTTTTTTTCTCTTTTTGCCGCTGAATCTCACAAGATGAGAAATGCGCGCCGCCGCGGGTTAGAGCGCAAGGCGACTTTGCGTTAGAGTCACGCAGCATCCGGCTGCACTCCCGGCTGATCGGGTGCGAGACTCTGGACGGTCTCGCCTCGCTGCTGAAAGGCGGCGAGGCATTTCCTCCATCTTCCAAAGGACGTTTATGCGAACTGTGTTTCTTTTGATCGTGCTGACGGTTATTGCACTCCCCGCCCAGGCCCAAATGCCGCCCGTGCCCGTGCCATACGCTTCGCCGGCCGACGTGGCCGCCGCCACCGAACGGTCCAAGGCGGCAAAATCCCTGTCGGCCGAAGTCCTGGTCGCACTGCCGCCTTTGCGCGTGGCGGTGGAATATCGCGGTAAGCCGACGCCCGCTTCCGTGCACGAGAAGAACAACGAGCTGATCAATGTTCTCAGCGGCTCCGGCACACTGATCGTCGGCGGCACGCTGAAAGACGAAAAACGCCGCGACGCCACCAACAGGACGGGAACCGGCATAGATGGCGGGCGCAGCTATGAATTGGTGAAAGGAAGCTATCTGTTCATCGCGGCAGGCACGCCGCACTATTTCGCAAGCATCGGCGATGATGGGCTGGTCATCACGACCATTTACATACCGGCCGCGCAATGACGCAACGCTGATCTTCAAACATCACATTAAGGGAGTCCGGAATGAACATGACGCTGGCTGCCATAATTCTGGCGGCGCTGCCCTCGACCATAGTGGACAAGACCGCGCCGGATACGGCCGTCCGTCTTGTCACCGGAAAGGACATCGGCGAGACCTTGCGCAAAGGCATGACGCCCGACGCCCTTTTTTCGCAGGTGCTGCTGGCCAAGCGCGATGGCTACGAGATTCACATTACTTCCCGTGACAAAAGCGGCGGGGCCGAGATTCACGAAAACTGGAGCGACCACATTTTCATCCAGGAAGGCGAGGCCAGCTTTGTCATCGGCGGGACTGTGCCGGATGCCAAAGTCACGGGGCCCGGAGAGAAGCGCGGCGCTGCCGTCATCGGCGGCCGCACCATGGCAGTGCGGGCCGGAGATTACTTGTTTATTCCGCCCGGGATACCGCACCAGATGATGTTGCAACCTGGTCAGCGGGCGACATTCATCGGGTTCAGGACACATAAGTAGGAGACACTCATGCGTTTTCTCGTCGCCGCGGCGTTGCTTGTGGCTGTGCCTGCTGGCGCCCAGACGCCGCTAAGAGCTACGGCCCCCGATGGCTTCAAGTTCACGAGCCATGAGGCTATCGACAAGTCGGTGTCCATGCCTGAGTCGGGACGGACCTACAGTGCCGCCATCATGAACGATCACGAGAATTACTATGTCGAGTTCGTGAAGCGGATAGACCATGGCAATATCGCCGAGGCCCACGCCCATTGGGCAGATTACATCACAATCACGTCGGGCGAGGGCGTCTTGACCTTCGGCGGCACTCTGAGCGATGCCAAGGATGCTGGGCCCGGTGAAGTGCACGGCAGCATCATGACCGGCGCTTCGACCCAGGTCGTGCATGCCGGCGACTATCTGCAGATTCCGCCGGGTATGCCGCATAAGTTCGATGCAGCGCCGGGCAAGACCTTGGTCTATGTGGTGTTCAAGGCGCGTACTTGATCGTTTCTAGGAAAATATCTTGCCCGGATTCATAAGGCGCTTCGGATCGAGCGCGCTTTTGATTGTCCCCATCAGCTCCCATTCCACGGGGGATTTATAACGCCTGCTTTCATGCGAACGCCCGAAAACCGCGCGCCATCAATGTTCTCAATCCGGATAAAGACCGGCCTGGCGCGCGCGTCCCCGCAGCATCGCCAGCACCGCCGCACACAGCGGCACGGGTTTGTCGGTCAATCGTCCCAGCTCCACCACCGCGCCCAGCAAGGCGTCTATTTCCATCGGGCGGCCGCGCTCCAAGTCCTGAAGCATGGATGTCTTGTGGGCTCCGACGCTCCCCGTGAAGTCCATGCGCTCGTCAACGCTCATAGGGAACCGGACCCCCAAGGCCTCAGCCACGGTGGCCGCTTCCTCCATCAGGGTCCGCGCGGCGGCACGCAGGTCGGGCCGGAAGGCCAACTGGTCCACGGTCAATCCGGTCAGCGCCGACATAGGATTGAAAGCGAGATTGCCCCAAAGTTTGAGCCAGATTTCGTTGCGGATGTTGGAATGCACGGGTGCGTTGAGTCCGGCATTTGACAACACCTGCGATAGCGCTTCAGCACGTGCGCATTTGGAGCCGTCCGGCTCGCCCAAGCTGAAACGGTTGGCATAGGTGTGCTCGATAACGCCAGGCTCTTTCACCTCGGCCGCATGAAAAGCGATGCACCCAACCACCTGGTGTGGTGGCAGCAGATGAAAGAGTCGCCCGCCAGGGTCCACGCTTTCCACCACATGATCTCGCCAAGGGCTATCCAGGCCATAAAAATACCAATAGGGAATTCCATTGGAGACCGTCACCAGGACGGTATTGGGGCCCATCATCTTGGCGATTTCCGCGGCGGCCGCGGGCAGGGCATTTGCCTTGAGAGTAACGATCACATAGTCCTGCAGCCCCGCGTCTTCCGCCTTGTCTGTGGCGGGCAGACGCGCGTTGACTGTCTGTCCGTTGCTTTTAAGCGTCAAGCCATTCGCTTTGATTGCCCCAAGATGAGCACCACGCGCGATCACGCTGACGTCTGCACCCCCCTGATGGAGCTTGACAGCAACATAGCCGCCGATGGCACCTGCGCCAAAAATGGCGATTTTCATTCAGTATCTCCGCCGGCAGTTTTCGTGGCATGAACGCTGCGCGCCCTTCGTCGTCCTTGGTTGGTCTTGTCTAGCCATGATCACTCCGACATATGGCCGCGTTCATTGGTAGCGCGGCAAACCCCAGACGCGTCTTAATTTTGCGATTTTATCCTGCCCTAAAACATGCGGCGGTGGCGGTTTTTTTAGCCTCTCCCAATAGAACACCGCACTCAACCTTGCGTGGCCAACGGTCGCCGCACGCTCGGACAGAAACGGGCATTGCGATGCCACACTTCATTTATCCTGCAGGCACTGCGGATGCGAACAATGCAAATTCCGTCATCGATCAATCCACCCTTTGAATTGCTTCGGCGAGCCCTGTTTGGCACCGTCTTCGGATTGAAAAACAGATCATCAGCATGATGACAACCGGCCGTGTAGCCGGCGACCGTCAGGGGAATTCCGGGCCTAAGACGAGCTAAAGACAAGTAAGGCGCTAACGGCGCGCGTCGTCAAATCAACCAGGAGGGGCACCATGGCAAAAAAATATTCTTCCCTACTTCTGCTCAGTTCGGCCAGCATCCTGGCTTTGTCCGCTGTGGCGAAGGCGCAACAGATCGAACAGGTTGAAGTCTCTGCCTCGCGCATCTCGATTGAGGGTTATCAGGCGTCCACACCCGTAACGGTGTTGGATCAGCAAACCATCGAGAACGACGCCAAGGTCGATCTCGGCGATTCTCTCCGCGAGCTTCCCTCCGTCGGTCAATCCGACTCGCCAAGCAACGGCACACGCACCTTCAATGCGAGCCCGGGCGATTCCATCCTCGATACGGTCGAACTGCGCAACCTGGGCACCGCCAGAACTCTTGTTCTGTTTGACGGCCAGCGCGTGGTGACCTCCAACACCTCCAACGGCTCTGGCGGCGGCGGCGGCGGCAACGCCGCGGCCGGCGGCGGCGCTGGCGGCGTGGACCTTGCCTCCCTGCCCAAATCCATTATCGAGCGCGTTGACATCGTCACCGGCGGCGCCTCGGCGGCCTGGGGCTCCGACGCCGTCGCGGGCGTCGTCAATCTTATCATCAACAAGAAGTTCGAGGGCTTCAAAGCCAATCTGGAGTTCGGCGATACTGGCCAGAACGATCGCCGCACTGGCAAGATCGAGCTGACCGCGGGCACCGACTTTCTCGGTGGTCGCGGCCATATCGAGCTGGCCGGCGACTACACCATGAGCCCGGATACCGTCTTCTACTCCCAGCGCAGCTGGTGGAGTCCCGGTTCGCTGTTCCCGGCGACGACGGTCGCGAGCACCGTCAGCCCAGTATGCGGCGTCGGGGCGGCTCCGGAGTGTGTGTATCATTCTATCAGCGGTAATAATGTCTACACCCAGGGGGGCCTGATCACTGCCAGCGCCGCTGGTTCGGGCCCGACTCCCGCCGCCGCGAATGCGTTGAGGGGCATCCAGTTCGGCGTCAACGGCACGCAAACCCCGTTCAATTTTGGCACCGCGCTCAACCAGACTTTGTTCAACACGCCCAACTCGTCCAAGGGCAACTGTTACAACTGTTCGGCGACCGAGGCCGACGGTACCTATCAATATTTCATATTAGCGGCCCCCTATCACACCACGAATCTGTTCGGCTATACGAGCTATCAGTTGACGGACGACATCATGGCGTCGTTCGAAGCCGAATTCGGCGCAACGGAAGCCAAGAACGTGGCCAACCCGAAACGGATTACCCTCACGATCAAGCAAGACAATGCCTATCTCGATCCTGCAATTCTGGCGCAGATGCAGGCTGGCGGTATCCCTAGCTTTTCGCTGGGGACGAACAATGTCGTCGGCATCCCGGTTGGCGCGAATGCGAGTCCCACCTTTGCGACCATGGAGGAGAGCCTGGGCTATCCGACCGACGAAGTTAATCGTCAGTTGACGCGCGGCGTCTTCAAACTGGAAGGCAAGATCGGCGACGACTGGTCCTGGAACGTCAATGCGCAGCACAGCCAAGTCCGCGAGCGCATGCATATGCCCAATAACTTGCTCGTCCAGAACTATAACAATGCGGTCGATGCGGTGCGCGTGACTGCGACGGGTGCCGACTCCGTGACCGCCGCGGCGGCGGCGGCGCTGACCGCGGCCGGCGCGCCGGTACCGCAAGTCGGCAGCATCGCCTGCCGTTCCAGCCTGACCGCGACCAGTTGGGGCGTCACACCTCCCGTTAACAGCAACTCAGCGGCGACGATCGCGGCCGGCGGGTTGGTTCCAACCTGTGTGCCGCTCGATGTTTTTGGCACCAATGTGGCCTCCCTGGCGGCGATAAATTACATCTCCCCCGGCCGCACCAATCCCGCGATCGAGGACCAGCTGACTGCCGTCCTGCAACAGACCACGATGTCGGCCTCCGCCCAGGGTGTGTTGCCCTGGGGGCTGCCGGCCGGGAAGGTCGCGGTGGCGTTCGGCGGCGAATACCGCCTTGAACAGCAGAGAGATATCCGCGACCCGCTGCAGATCGCCTCAGCCGGCGGCTGGCTTGGCGGCAATTTCGGCGCATTCACGGGCCAGTACAATGTCAAGGAAGCCTTCCTGGAAATCAATGCGCCGATCCTGAAGGACAATTTCGTCCAGTCGCTGGATTTCAATGCCGCCGGCCGCTACACGTCCTATTCTACCAGTGGCGACGTGCAGACTTGGAAACTCGGTCTGACCAGTCAGGTCAACGACGATATACGTCTGCGCACCAGCTTGTCGTTCGACATTCGGGCGCCCTACATCTCGGAATTGTTCAGCAGCGTGCCGCCGGGGCTCAATCACTCCCCGCTTAACAGTCCCTTCGCTCCCAGCAACGGAGCCCCTGTTAACATCACCTCAGTCAATCAGGGTAATCCCCTTCTGCAACCTGAAAATGCCACCACGGTCTCCGGCGGCGCGGTACTGACACCGCACTGGATCGAAGGCCTGACCTTGTCGATGGATTGGTATTCGATCTCCATGAGGAACGCGGTCTACACCGCCGGCGCTGGGCAAATCGTGCAGCAGTGTTACACCGGCTCCCACGCAGCTTGCGCCAACGTCCTGTTCGGCCATGGCGTCTCCGGCCCTGGCGCCACCGCAACCTCCGAAGTGGACGGGAACGGCAACGTAACGACGGCTTACGGCAATTTCGCCGCGGACTTCGATGGCGCGTTGAACTACGTTGCGGCTGGTCCGGTGAACGTGGCAGCCCAGACAACTTCGGGCCTGGACTTCGCGGCGGACTACCAGATGGAACTGTTCTCGGGCCGGCTGGGATGGCACTTGGTGGGCAACTATAACGACGAGCTGACCAGGACCCAACCGAACAACGCTGGTACCGGCCTGGTCAAAACAGATGGCGCTGGCGCGCTCGGCGGTGTGCTCGATCCAATTGCCGCTGACAACCAAACTCTTGGGCCCGTCGGCGGACCCAAATTGCGCTTCCTCCTGTCCGCGACCTATTCTGAAGGCCCATGGGTGGGCGTTGTTCAGACCCGGTTCCTTAGTTCCGCCCAAAACATCAATGGCTGGGTGGACGGGGTGAACGTGGACAACAATTCGATCCCGGCCGTTGCCTATCTGGATCTGCGCCTGTCGTACCGGTGGAACGACAGGGTCCAGTTATACGGCGCCGTCGATAATACCTTCGACACGCCGCCCCCGATCATTCCCAACTCGAGCGGTGATAACGCCGCCGGTCAAAACTATAATACCGCAATCTATGATGGTCTGGGCCGCCAGTTCCGTGTTGGCTTGCGGTTCACTGACTGATCGGTGCGGGCCCGTCAACGCGCGCTCCCGGTGCTGCCCAACTGGCATCGGGAGTTTCAGCCACTTCAAGGTCGATAACAAAGCGTGGCGACACCAAGAAACTACTCTGTGATCAAGGCCTTCGAGATTCTGAAAGCGTTTCGCGACGCCGAGGACTGGCTATCGAGTTGCGAACTCAGCCGGCGCGCCAATCTTCCTCAAGCTTCAGGCCATCGGTTGATCAAAACCATGGAGGAGATCGGCGTCATCGCAAAGGGAAAGCGCGGTCAATATCGGCCTGGTATGCTTCTTCTTTCCATTTCCCGCGGCGTCCCATTGCTTTACCTGCTGCGGGATGCCGGCAATCCGATCCTCACCAATCTGGCCACATCGCTCGACCTCACCGCGCACCTGGCTGTCTTGAAAAACGGCGCGATAACCTGCATCGAAAAATATTGCGCTGCCACCGCGTTTCCGTTGCACACAAGAGCCGGCGCGCAATTGGAGTTCTGCAGCTCATCACTCGAAAAAGTTCTTCTCGCGGGGCTGGACAGGAGCGAGGTCGAAACACTGGTCATGGGCGGGCGACTGACTGCCCCGATGCCCTTTACCGCATCATCGACCCTTCGGTTGCACGAAGAGCTTGAAGTCGTGCGCAAGCACGGATTTGCAATCGATGATCGCGAGACGCACGTTAAAACACGGTGCGTGGCAGTGCCCGTGCAAGACAATCATGGCAGGACTATCGCGGCGATTTCAGCCAGTGACGAGGCGGGCCGAATGACCCCTGTGCGAGAGGTCAAAATAAAGCAGGCGCTGTTTGAAACCGCGGCAAGATTGCAGAACGCGCTTTGCCGTTCCCGTCCGTCACAGGATTGTCTCTCCGCGGGTGCCGGCCGCCGCACTGCAAAAAGCCGGGGCAAGTCCCGCACGGCCGACAGGCGTGGCGCTCTCTCATTGCGTGAGTCCGGGCCGGGGCAGGAGCTTTGTCAGGCCGCTCAATCCGACTAACATCGACGCATTGGGGAGGATCAGGAAATGAGAAGTCGGCGCCGGGATTTTATGCAGGCCATGGCCGGCCTCGGTGCGGCCTTGACCGCTTCATCCTCTGCGGCCGCTCAGGCTCAAACGCGTCCGCCGGCGGCGCCCGGCAACGATAAGGCCGACAGCGCGTGGGGGCCTTTCACGCCATCCAGCAATTCGGGCCAATATCTGCAGCTTGTCTATCCCCCGTCCAGTAAGGCGGGGGAACTGCAGATCGGCGTTACCTACACGCTTTGGATCCCGGACGGCATCCGGACCGTACGGGCCGTGATTGTGCATCAGCATGGCGCGAGTATTCCGGCGGCCCAGGCCGGGGCAACGTCTGCCTATGATCTCCATTGGCAGGCCCTGGCGAAGAAATGGGACTGCGTGCTGCTCGGCCCTTCTTATCATGTGCTCAATGATGCGATCGATCTGACGCCCGGGGGCGCGGAATTGTGGTTCGACCCCAGGCGCGGTTCCGAGCGTGCCTTCCTCAAGGCTCTGGACGAATTTGCGGCCAAGTCAGGCCACAAGGAAATCGCCACCGCTCCCTGGTGTCTCTGGGGGCATTCGGGAGGGGGGATATGGTCCGACGTGATGGGCACGCTGCATCCGGAGCGAGTGCTTGCCGCTTTCCTTCGTTCCGGCTCAGCGGCAACGTTTCGTCCGAAGCCTGAGTTCCCGCAGCCCAAAATTCCGCCCGCGATCTACGAAATTCCCACCATGGTCAACTTTGGCATGGGAGAAAAAGGAAGGCTTCCCTGGAATGGCTCGGTTGCGACCTTCCAGGAATATCGGGCTCAGGGCGCGCCCATCGGTTTCGCGCCTGATCCGCGTACTGGCCATTGGTGCGGAGATTCGCGGTATCTGGCCATCCCGTTCTTTGACGCCTGCCTGCAAATGCGTTTGACGGACTGGCCCAATGTTTTGAAACCGATCGACATGAGCGCCGCGTGGCTGGCCATTCCGTTCGGCGACATCGCCATGCCGGCGGCGGACTTCAAAGGCGATCCCAACAAGGCGGCATGGCTTCCCAACGAGAGGCTCGCAAAAATCTGGATGGAATATGTCCGAACGGGAACCGTAAGCGGTACGGACGCGCCGCCCACCCCCGTCAATCTGCGCGTGAAGGCCGATGCCGCGCAGGGCAACGTGATTACCTGGGAAGCCGAGGTGGATCTCGCCAGCGGCCTTGGCGGCTTTATCGTGCTTCGGGACGGGCACGGCATAGCGAAGCTTCCAACGCAACCTCCGGATCAGGTCTATGGCCGTCCGCTCTTTCAGGGGCTTTCCTACCACGACACACCTTTCGCGCCGCTGCCCCAGATGAAGCATGTGGATGCCTCGGCCCCGGCGGGCGGCAAGCACGCCTACACCGTGGTCGCCTTGAACAGCGCGGGCGTGCCGTCAGTGACTTCCTTGCCGGCAGCTGTCGAATGACGGGCTTTGTGCCAGCTTGCGGCAAGTCCGCGCGGGGCACTTTGATTTTCTGGGCAGTGTCCAGACAAGGAGAGAATGCATGACAATATCCAGGCGGAAAACGGTTCAGGGCGGCGTTCTGGCTGCATCCGGGGCTGTGTTGGGTGCCCCGTCGCGGGCTTGGGCGCAGCTGGAAGGCAGCCGCATTCCGACAGGCGGCGCGCATCCTGTGCCTTCCGTGCAGGACACCGAGTCACAAGCCCAGAACAGCGAACGGATGAAGTGGTTCCGCGAAGCCCGGTTCGGCATGTTCATTCATTGGGGCCTCTATGCCATTCCGGCAGGGCGCTGGGATGGCCAGCCGGTGGCGGGGATCGGTGAGTGGATCATGAATGCGGCGACGATTCCGGTCGCGGACTACAAGGCGTTGGCGCCGAAGTTCAATCCGACGCAATTCAGCGCCGCGCGGATTGTCGGCTTGGCGAAGTCAACAGGCATGAAATACATCGTGATCACATCCAAGCATCACGATGGATTTGCGATGTTCGATTCCAAGGCCGATCCCTTCAATATCGTCCAGGCCACGCCCTTCAAGCGCGATCCGCTAAAGGAGCTGGCGGCGGAGTGCCGCAGTCAGGGCATAAAACTCGGCTTCTATTATTCGCAGGACCAGGATTGGACGGCGCCCGGCGGAGCAGCCCTCCAGCATATTGGATCAACTCCTAAACTCGATCAGCACAAGCCGCCGACAAACCATTGGGACCCGGCGCAGGACGGCAGCTTTGCGGACTATCTCCATAGAAAGGCCATTCCCCAGATTCGCGAACTGCTCACCAATTATGGCGAGGCTCCGGCCATTGTGTGGTTCGACACGCCAACCAAGGACATGACCCCGGAGCTGGCGGGCGAGATCGTGGCGATCTTGAATGAGCATCCCAAGCTCATCTGGAATAATCGTCTGGGCGGCGGCTACCGCGGGGACACGGAGACACCGGAGCAATACATCCCGCCACAGGGATTCCCGGGGCGCGACTGGGAGTCGTGCATGACCATGAACGACACCTGGGGCTTTAAGCAGGACGACACGAATTTCAAGAGCACCGAAACACTGCTGCGAAACCTGATCGACATTGCCAGTAAGGGCGGCAACTACCTGCTGAACATTGGGCCGATGGCGACAGGCGAAGTACCGGCCCCCGAGGTGGAGCGGCTGCATGAGGTAGGCGAGTGGCTCGCGGTGAACGGCGAGTCGGTTTATGCGACCCAGCCCACCCTGTTTGGCGCCGAGGCGGGCGCCTTCCGGGCGACGGAAAAGGATAAAAACGGCAATCCGAAATTTGTGCCCAGCTGGAAGTGGCGATCGACGACGGCGCCCGACAAAATCTACGTTCATTTGTTCGAATGGCCGGGCGCCGCATTTCACCTGGACAAGGTACCGCGCGCCGTCACGGGTGCCTATCTGTTGGCGGACAAGGCGCGGGCTCCCTTGAAGGTGATGCAACAGGGCGACGGTCTGCAAGTGGAACTCCCGCGGCAGGCGCCGGATTCGATCGCAAGCGTGCTGGTCCTGACAACGGCGTAGTGGCGCCTATAGCAAAAGGGGTATTCCAATGAAGAACACTCGACGCATGTTTTTTAAGGGCGCGGCCACGCTTGGTGCCGGCGCCTTGCTGCCATCGCCCGTCATCGCCGCGGAAAAGGCCCGTGATGAAGTTGTCGCCTCCGATGCCAAAACCGTGGTGGACACCGCCAGTGGCAAGCTGCGCGGCGTGTGGCGCAGCGGCATCTTCGTCTTCAAGGGCGTGCCCTATGGCGAATCCACCGGCGGCGCCAACCGCTTCATGCCGCCGGTGCCGGTCAAGCCCTGGACGGGCATCCGCAACGCCCTGCGCTATGGCCGCGGCTGCATCCAGCCCAACACCGATTCTGCCCATATTTCCTATGACGGCCACAACCGGCCCGGCGGGGACTTCAGTTTCCTGTGCCATGGCGGCGAGGGCCAGATGACGCCGGGCGAAGATTGCCTGCAGCTCAATGTCTGGACGCCGGGCCTCAAGGACAATCGCAAGCGGCCGGTGATGGTGTTCTATCACGGCGGCGGTTTCTCGGGCGGTTCCGACCAGGACCTCGCCTCCTATGACGGGGAGAGCCTGGCGCGCCACGATGTGGTGGTGGTGACCTGCAATCACCGCCTGAACCTGTTCGGCTATTTGAATCTGACCGAAGTGGGCGGCACGAAATATGTCGCCAATCCGGGCCTCCTGGATCTGGTGGCGGTGCTGCAATGGGTGAAGGACAACATCACGCAGTTCGGGGGCGATCCCGGCAATGTCACCATCTTCGGCCAATCCGGCGGCGGCGGCAAAGTGCTTTGCCTGATGGCGATGCCTTCGGCCCAGGGTCTGTTTCATCGCGTCATCAATCAGAGCGGGCCGTTCCTGCAATTTGAATCGCGCGACACCGCGCGGTCCATGACGGAAGAGGTGATGCGCCAGCTCGGCCTGGGGCGCGGCGACGTCGACAAGCTCCAGGACATGCCGGTTGACCGGCTGGTGGGAGCGGCGGCGGAAATGATCAAGAAACTGGGTGCGGCGTCCCCTGTGTTCCGCCGCCAGTTTGGCCTGGCGGGCTGGTGGCCGACGGTGGATGGTACCGTGCTGCCGCGCCATCCCTTCGATCCGGATGCGCCGGCGATCTCGGCACATGTGCCGTTGATTACCGGCACCGTGTTCAATGAGCAGACAAACGCCTTGGACATCGAAGGTGGCGGAGTGATGACGGAAGCCGAATTGCAGAAGACTGTCGGCGAAGCATTCGGCGGCAATGGTCCCGCCATCATCGCCGCTTATCGCCGGGACTGGCCGCAGGCCACCGCGTTCGAAATCTATGGCGCCATTGCAGCCGAAGGCTTCCGCCGCCCTGCCTTGGAGCAGGCGGCGCGCAAGGCGATGCTCAATGCCGCGCCGTCCTATGTCTATGTCTACAATTGGCATACGCCAATGCTGGATGGCCGCCCCGGCACCTTCCATGCCAGCGATCTCGTTTTTACATTCGACAATGCCGTGCGTTGTTCGAATTATAGCGGGTTGCGTCCGGAAGCATTGGCCATGTCCAAGTGCATTTCGGGCGCTTATGTCGCCTTCGCGCGGACTGGCAATCCCAATCATCCGGGCCTGCCGCACTGGGCCGCCTACACACGCGACGGCGCCACCATGGTGTTCGACAATGTCAGCAAGGTGCGTTACGGCCTGGAAGCCGAAGGCCTCAGACTGATAGCGAAATCCTGATCGCCGCAGCGATCAACTGGATAGATCCAGCTCGATCAGGAAGGGACCTTTGCGGCGAACGGCGGCGCCAAACACTTCGGCGAAGGCTTCCGTCGAGGTGACGCGCAGGCCTTCCACGCCCATCCCCGCGGCAAGCTTCACCCAGTCCAGAGGCGGGTCGCCGAGGGACAACATGCTTTGCGCTTTTTTGCCGGCGTTTTCGACGCCAACCCCCGCCAACTCTCCCTTCAGGATGGCGTAGGCGCGGTTCGCCCAGATGCAGATCGTCACGTCCAGCCGCTCGCGGGCGATCGTCCAGATCGCCTGCAGCGAATACATGCCGGCCCCGTCCGCTTGCAGGGAGACGACTTTTCTGTCCGGGCATGCGATCGCTGCCCCAACAGCGAGCGGCAGGCCTTCGCCGATAGAGCCGCCCGTCAAGGAAAGCCAGTCATGCGGCGCGGCGCCGTGCGTATCCTTGAAGAAGCCTCGGCCCGTAGTGATCGACTCATCGGCGACAATCGCCTGCTCCGGCAGCAGATTGCACAGGATGGCACCGATTTTCGCCGGCGTAAGGGCGCCGGTGGAAATATCCGGGCGCTGTCGGCCGTTGAGAAGCGGGAGACTCTTGGAGGCGCCGATCCTGTCGGCGAGTCTTTCGAGCGCATCCAGTGCGTCGTCGCCGGGCGCAGCAAGTGTGATGATTTCGGCTTCGGGTGGATAGAGCAGGGAAGGTTTTCCCGGATAGGCAAAAACCGCGACCGGGGCCTTGGCGCCAACCAGGATGACATGAGTGACCCCCTGGGTTGTCTCCAGAGCGGCTGATATGGGGTACGGCATCCGTTCGATGGCCACGCGGCCGGCGCCGCGCTGCAAGCGCGCGTTCGCCACCTCCGCGCTGAGTCTGGCGCCCGTCTTGGCGGCGATCTTGCCGGCTTGAAGCAGTGCTTCTTCCCGCAATGCGCGGGTGCCGAGCATGATGAGAACGCGGCCTTCGCCGCTCAGCGCCTTTGCGGCGGCTTCTATCGCAGTATCGGAGACCTGCGCGGGAACAGCCGCCGGCCTGGCCGCAGCCAGGCCCACCGCGTCAGACCAGGCGACATCGGCGGGCAGGATCAGCGTCGCCACTTGGCCCGGCGGTTGCGACGCGACGCTGATGGCTTCGGCGCAGTCTTCGGCGAGGCTCGTTTCGAGCGTCGCTGTCCTCACCCAATGTGACATCGTCCCGGCAATCGCCTGGACATCCGAGGTGAGCAAGGCGTCGTGGCGCAGGTGGTAGGTGGCGTGCTCGCCCACGATATTGACGACGCCCGAACGCGCCCGCTTGAGGTTGTGCAGGTTGGCCAGCGCGTTGGCGAGCCCTGGCCCAAGATGAAGAAGCGTCGAGGCGGGTTTTCCCGTCATCCGGTAATAGCCGTCGGCTGCGCCCGTGGTCACGGTCTCGTGCAGGCACAGAACGCAGCGCATGCGCTCGACCCTGTCCAATGCCGCCACGAAATGCATTTCCGACGTTCCGGGATTGGCGAAGCTGACCTCTATGCCACCGGATACCAGGGTCCGGATCAGCCTCTCGGCTCCGTTCATCGTCTTGGCTGTGGTGTCGCTCATTTCAAGGGGGAGAAGGAAGCTGGGACCAGGATGCGATTCTCAAGGGTGCGAAGCAGCGGCATCGAAGCATCCAGATAGTCGCTCCAGCCGGGCGCGGAGGCGAGCTTGAGGCGGCATTGTTCGCGGTGCCCCATGCCGTCGTATTTCCACATGTGAACCACCTGGCAGAGTGTGCCGGTCTCCGTGGTGAAAAATCCGATGGGTTCGCCGATGATCGGCCACTGGATCGGCTTGCCCAGCCGCTCATAGACCTCAAGAAACGCCTTAACCTTGCCCGGATAGCAGGTGTATGTTCGCTCGTCGATGATCATTTATTCTCCTGCGATCGGGACCGGCGGGGGGCTTACGGCAAATGGCGGATCCGTCCGCCGCGGGAAGGATTGTCGTCGCGGCAAGCCAAGGGCCCACCGGCCGGCATCCAAGGCAATATCCGGCTGGCCGCGCCCCACCTGTGATCCTGGAATGTTTTTGACCGTGCCAAATGACCCCTGCGGGAGCAATTCAAAGGGTGGATTGATCGATAACGGAATTGGCATTGTTTGGGTGCGGCGTGATTGCAGGATGGATTGGGGAAATTGCGGGGCGCGCGCCGCGGCGCTGCAGCGGAAGGGCAAGGCGCGGTCACAAGCGTCTGGGGATGGAAATATTGAGAACGGCAGTTCCTTACGCCTCCCAGCCGGACCTGGATGTGGAAAAACAGACCATGCGGCGCGTGTCCTGGCGCCTTATGCCCTTCCTGACTATAGCGTTTCTGCTTTGCTACATCGACAGGGTGAATCTGGGGTTCGCCGCGATACAGATGAACGCCGCGGCGGGGCTGGACCCGAAAGTCTACGGCCTGGGCGCCGGCATCCTCTACATCGGCTATTTCTTGCTGGAAGTGCCCAGCAATCTTGCGCTGGAACGGTTCGGTGCAAGAAAGTGGATCGGCCGAATCATGATTTCCTGGGGGACGGTGTCGGCGGCGTGCGCGCTCATCAACGGACCCATTTCATTTTTCATTTTGCGATTCCTGCTCGGTGCCGCGGAGGCTGGCTTCTTTCCCGGCGTGGTACTGTATTTGACCTACTGGTATCCTGCCCTCTATCGCGCGAGGATGGTTGGACTTCTTTCGTTGGCGCTTCCGGTGGCAGGCCTGATCGGTTCTCCCATGTCGGGTGCGATACTGGGCAGCATGGACGGTGTCGCAAGACTGAGCGGGTGGCAGTGGATTTTCCTCATCGAGGGCGCGCCGGCCGCCATGCTCGGCGTGTTTTGCATATTCTTCCTGACCGACAGGCCCGCCGACGCCAAATGGCTGAGAGACCCGCAGAAGCAATGGCTGGAAAAAACTCTTGAGGTCGAACATGCGCGCGCGCGGCGTGTTCCACCCATGCCGTTGTGGCGCGTACTGTCGAATAAATATGTGCTCATTATGGCGCTCGCCTATGCGGGCGCTGGCGGTGCTGCCATCGTACTGACGCTGTGGATGCCGCTGCTGGTGCGATCGTTCGGTTTTGGCAGCGGCCAGACCGGCCTGTTGAGTGCCGCCCCTTTTGGTGTCGCGGCCATCTGCATGTTTTTTTGGGCACGAAATTCTGATCGTACCGGCGAAAGGGTGTGGCACAACGTTATCCCGCTTCTGGCCTTGGCGACTGCGATTGCCGCATTCTATTTCACCACCGATACATTTTGGCCGACATTGATATTACTGACGATCACCGCGGTTGGAAGTTACGCGAGCAAAGGGCCATTCTGGGCGCTCTCGTCCGAATGGCTCGGGCCGAAGGTCGCTGCGGCGGGACTGGCGCAAATCAACGCACTTGGCACGCTGGCCTCGTTTTTCTTCAGCTACGCGATCGGATGGATTATGGCCGAGACACACAGCATGGCGCTCGCCATTCTGCCGATTGCCTTGGTCAGCGCGCTAGGTGCGGTCGGGGTGCTTGTGGCCGGGCTAAATCAACCCAGGACGGCGACGGCGCGCGCCGCCGCGGGAACAGTTGACGGAGATGTTGCATGAAGATCACCAGTATCGAGGACCTGCATTGTGATGCGGGCTGGCGCGATTTCTCGTTTTTGAAAGTCACCACCGATAACGGGCTTGTCGGATGGTCGGAATACAATGAAAGCTATGGCGGCGCGGGCTTGACGACGACAATCCGGCGGATGGGCGAAAGTCTGATCGGAAAAGACCCGCGTCCCACCGAATTGATCACGGCGACGCTTTACGCCGTCACACGCCAGGCGCCCGGCGGCGTCAACCAACAGGCGATCGCGGCAATAGAGAACGCGCTTCTGGACGTGAAAGCCAAAGATCTGGGCGTTCCGGTCTATTCCCTGTTCGGCGGGCCGGTGCGCCAGAAGTTGCCGCTCTACTGGTCGCATTGCGGCGGCTACCGCGTCCGCAACCCCGAGCTGCTTGGCGTCGACCCCGTGCGCAAGCTCGACGATCTGGTGGCCCTTGGCCGGCACGTCAAGGAGCGCGGATTTAAGGCGCTCAAGACCAATATCTTCCGCTTCGACCTCAATCCGCCCTCGATGCACCAGGCCGGCTTCAACCGGGGCCAGGGATTTCCCGAACTGAACGCCGACCCGCACTTGCTCGCCGGCATCGCCGACGCCCTGGCGGCTTTTCGGCAAGGCGCGGGTCCCGACATGGGCCTTCACCTCGATATCAATTTCAATTTCAAGACCGATGGCTTCATCAAGGTCGCGCGGGCATGCGAGCCCTTCAATCTGGCCTGGCTGGAACTGGATACCTATGACGCCGACGGGCTGCGTCTCATCCGTGACCGCGCCCAGATGCCCATAGCGTCCTGCGAGTCGCTGTTCGGGCGCCGGCAATACCGGCCGTTTTTCGAAAACCGTTCCATTGACGTGGCGATCATCGATGTGCCCTGGAACGGCCTGGCAGAGGCGATCAAGATCGCGACAATGGCCGACAGCTATGAAATCAATTGCGCGCCACACAATTTCTACGGTCATCTCTCGACCATGATGAGCGCGCATCTGGCGGCCGTCATGCCGAATTTCGCGATCATGGAGACCGATGTCGACGACGTGCCGTGGAAAGACGATCTTGTCACCCAGGTGCCCGCTATCCAGGACGGTGTCATGACCTTGCCGCAGGGGCCGGGCTGGGGCGCGGACGTCAATGAGGAAGCCCTGAAGGCGCATCCCCCGAAATTTCCGCATTCATGAGGCCGGCACTACTTGTCGGCCGAGACGATGTCCCGCGCCAGTTCGGCCATTTGCGGCACAATTGGGTTCAGGTTGTCGTCCCGCCATACCATGAAGAGTTCCAACGGCTTGGGCTGGGGATCGGCAATCGGCCGCAGCACGACATTACTGAAGTTGAACAGCCGCGCCCCGCCCGGAACGATGCTGAGACCGATGCCGGCGTGGACCAAGGCCATGACGGCATGAACCTGGGTCAATTGCTGGACATAGTTCGGCGTGACGCCGGCCGTGGCCAGCAGGTCTCCCACCATGGTGCAAAGGTAATAGGCCTCGTACGGCAGGTAGGAAATAAAAGGCTGGCCGCCAAAATCGCGCAGGGCGATTTTGGATTTTACGGCCAGGGCATGCGTGGCCGGAATTGCCGCAATAAGGGGTTCGCTCGAAAGGCAAAGAGACTGAAGCGCGGTTTGCGGCAGCGGCGGGCGAACAATGGCGATATCGATCTCTGAAGAATGCAGCTTTCGAAGCTGGTCGGCGCTGCTGGCCTCCTGCAGGCGCAATTCCGCGTTCGGGAACGTTTCCCGGAACCCCGACACCAGGCGCGGCAGAATGCCGACGGCGGTCATGGCGGTGAATCCGACCTTGAGCGATCCGGTCTTGCCCAGGGCGATGCGCTTGGTGAGCAAGGTCGCACTGTCCAGCAGCTGAAGGATATGCCGCGCTTCGGGCAAGAAGATTTGTCCGGCCGGCGTCAGCTTGACGGACCGGCTGGTACGCTCGAGCAATTGCACGTCCAGAATCCGTTCCAAAATCTGGATTTGCCGGCTGAAGGGCGGCTGCGACATATTCATACGCTCAGCGGCACGGCCGAAATGCATCTCCTCCGCCACCGTTACGAAGCAGCGCAATAGGCTGATATCAAACATGGTGCCCAATCCTCGGCATTCGCTTACGCGGGCTCACCCTTGAGGGTAAGGGTAGGGACAGTAGCTGGCAATTGTCGATTGGCGGACGCCTGTTTCGCGCATGATTTATGCGCCTAAGAGAGCCCCAGCAGGCGGCGCGCCGTCTGCGCCGAGGCCACCGTTCCGCCAAGGTCGTGAACAATTCTGCTGGCGTGTTCGACAAGCTCGGCGTTACCAGCGGCGAGCTTGTCCCCCCTGATGTGGATATTGTCCTCCAGGCCGACCCTGACATGGCCACCGAGAAGAAACGTCTGCGCCACCATGGGAAAGGATTGTGCGCCAAATCCGAAAACGCTCCAGACACAGTTCGCCGGCAGGCTATCGCACATGCCCAGCACCGTCCGCGGCGAAGCGGGGGCGCCGCCTGGCGCGCCCAGGCAGATCTGGATAAAGGGCGTGCCGCTGACAAAACCCTCCGCGATAAGCGTCTTGGCCTGCTCGAGATGACCGAGTTCAAATACTTCCAATTCCGGTTTGACGCCGGCGTCCCGAACGAGCTTGGCGATCTCGCGCATGTGCGGGGGCGTGTTGATGATGGGTGATGCGCCGAGATTCATGGTTGCGACGTCGAGTGAGCAAATCTCCGGGCGCAATTCCAACACGTGCGCGACCCGTTCGGCGGGGTGCGTAAGGGAGGTGCCGGGTCCGCCGCGCTTCGGGTCGGCGGCGTCGGGAACGAAACGGGAGCCGGGACCTGTTGTCAGGTTGATGATCAAATCGGCATTGCGGCTTCTGATCCGCGATACGACTTGCGCGTAAAGAGCGGCCTCCATACTGGCTTTTCCAGTCGATGGGTCACGGACGTGAATGTGTACGATGGCCGCCCCAGCCTCCGCGGCGGCAAGGCATTCATCGGCAATTTGCTCCGGCGTGATCGGATTGGCAGCTCCGGGCGAAATCGGCGCCCCGCCAGTTACGGCGCAAGTCACGATCGTCTCAGAACCCATAGGAATTCTCCTGCAAAAAAATCAAGACAGGCTCCCGTCGGGACCGCCTCGCAACAACAGTCGGGGTTTTTGCTAGAACGAGCCGCGCGATCGGAATGAGAAGCACTTGCTCCATCGCGTTCTCCGGACGCAACAACGTGCTGCGGCGCCGTCGATCTTGTCAACAAAAATCGGCCGCGTATCGGTACTTACGGGAGGAGAGGCGAGGCGAAAGATGGGCCTTTCTCAAAGAGTGAGAAATACGCGCAATGCGGGCATACCCAATGGCGCGTGGCGATACGCAATCAGCGATTTGATGACGCTATTTCGTCTTAAATTGACAGTGACGCGGTTGGTCAATAGCGTTCGCCGCAATCCGCACATTCGAAGACAGGGCGTTGTCAAATGCACAATCACGACGAACCGTTCGCCTATGGCGATGTCAAGCTGCTGATCGACGGGGAATGGCGCGAGGCTGTCGCCGGTGAGCGCATGCCGGTCCTCAATCCTGGCACGGAAAAGCAGATCGGCTGGGTGTCGATGGCGCGCGCGGCCGATTTGGATGCGGCTTTGGCGGCTGCCGCGCGCGGATTTTCCGTGTGGCGCCAGACAGCGCCTCTGGAGCGCGCGAAGGTGCTCGCCGGCGCAGCCAAGCTTCTTCGGGAAAGGACAGACCGTATCGCGGGGCTGCTGTCGCAGGAGCAGGGCAAGACACTCGTTGAGGCGCGGGGCGAGCTTGGGCGCGTCGCGGAGATGTGCGATTGGATGAGCGGGGAAACGCAGCGCATCTATGGCCGGCTCGTTCCGGCGCGCACGGCGGGCGTCACCCAGACGGTGCTGAGGGAGCCCGTCGGCATTGTTGCGGCGTTCACGCCGTGGAATTTTCCGGTCAACCAGATCGTCCGCAAGGTCGCCAGCGCGCTTGCGGCAGGCTGTTCCATCATCGCCAAGGGCGCCGAGGAAACGCCGGCCTCGTGCGCGGAGCTCGTACAGGCTTTCGTCGATGCAGGCGCGCCGCCCGGCAGCGTAAATCTGGTTTTCGGCGTGCCGGCTGAGATATCGGCCTACCTCGTGCCGCACCCGCTGGTCCGGAAAATCTCTTTTACGGGGTCGACGGCCGTCGGCAAGCAGTTGGCATCTTTGGCTGGTCAGCACATGAAGCCGACCACTATGGAATTGGGTGGGCACGCGCCGACCCTGGTGTTCGCGGATACGAATATCGATAACGCCGCCAAGACGCTCGTAGGCGCAAAGTTCCGCAATGCGGGACAGATTTGCATCAGCCCAACGCGATTCCTTGTCGAGCGCCAGGTCTTTGACAGATTTGTCGACGTCTTTGTCGAATCCGCAAAGGCGATAAAGGTCGGCCTCGGCGTGGACCCGTCTACGCAGATGGGCCCGCTGGCGAATTCGCGGCGTGTTGAGGCGATGCAAAGGCTGACGGCCGATGCGGTTGCAAAGGGCGCAAAATTGCGTTTGGGCGGGCGGCGCATGCAGCGCGATGGCTATTTCTTCGAGCCAACGGTTTTCACCGATGTTCCCCTGGATGCCGCGCTCATGAACGAAGAGCCGTTTGGGCCGGTCGCGATGATAAACCCATTTGACGATATCGAGTCGGCGATTGCGGAGGCCAATCGGCTGCCGGTCGGCCTTGCCGCCTACGCTTTCACCGGATCCGCGGCGACGGCAAAGGCCGTGGCGGAAAGGGTTGAAAGCGGCATGGTGTCAATCAATCACATCGGCTTCGGTTTGCCGGAGACGCCGTTCGGGGGCATGAAAGAGTCCGGCTATGGTTCCGAGGGCGGGGCCGAAGCCATCGAAGCCTATCTCCAGACCCGGTTTGTTACGGTAGCAGGCCTAGGCTAACGATCCCGCAATCGTTGCTGATCGGTTGGGCTTTCGAAAAATGGACGGTGTCTGCGATTGACGCAATGCGAGGGGGAATGAAAATGAAAACAGGTTTTCTCGCAAGCGCGGCAATCGCGGCAGCGATGTTGGTGGCGGTTCCGGCGGCCGCGGCTGAATACGCAACCATCCTTCTGGAGAAGGTGGTCAACCGCACGCCCGACCAGACCTGGGCCAAGATCGGACCCTACTGCTCCATCTCCCAGTGGATGAATTTCTCCTGCGTGATTACCGCGGGCAATGGCGTGGCGGCCGGCACCACCCGGCGCTTGGGCGGTATCAACGATGAAATCATCGTGGCGGCGACGCCCTATTCTTACACCTATACGCCGCTTGGTTCGACCACTCTGAGTCATGGCACCCTGGCGGTGGAGCCGCTGGATCGCGGCCGGCAGACCAAGATCATTTACACCTTGTTCTACGATCAGGGGCCGCTGGGCACCGACCAGGCAAAGGCCGAGGCCCGAGCGCGGCGCACGAAGCGCTTCAGCGATGCGCTGGATGCCATGAAGGCGCTGGCGGAATCGCCGTAATAATCGCTTTTGACCGAAAGCGGGTGTTCGACTTTGCGCGCTTCGCGCCCGTATCGTTCAGTGTCCAAAGTCGTTACCCAACCCCAGTTTGCCCATAATACCGGGGTTTTCAGGGAAGCGTTTCCTGGAAACAGGGACTGGAAATCGGGGGCGGCGATGGGCGGGTTATGCCCCACTAGAAGATTGCTCGCGCCGCAGAAGAACTGAACAAGGTCTGGCGCTGAGGTGCTTTTGACTCGCGGGAGTGCGCTATTGGCCGATTGAAAGAAAAAAGGCCCGGCCCCGGGGGAGCAGAAGGGTAGTGCGATCAACGCTCCGGATGGGCCAGCGCTTGATAAACGAGCTTCTGGACTTGATCGATATCGTCAAACACATAATCCGGATAGGCACCCAGCCGCTGTGCCATGCCCACGCAGATTATGTCGTTAGCACGGTCGATCCAAACCCAACCAGCATAGGCGCCATGCCAGCTCATAGTGCCGTTGCCTACCAGGCTGCCCGCCGCGCGCGGGTTGAGCATCACCTGGGCATCCAACCCGAATCCGATATTACTGTCGAAGTGCACTGGTGGGCGCATGATGCCCGCCTCAAGCGCCTTGGCGGGCAGCATGTTGGTACCCATCATCTCGACTGTGGCAGGCGACAGGATTCGCACGCCATCCAACTCACCTTTGTTGTCCAGCATCTGAGCAAAGCGCGCATAATCGACGACGGTGGAAAATAAGCCGCCGCCACCGGATTCAAACCCCGGCGGCGATGTCGGCGCACTATTCGGCAGATTGATAGGGTTTGGTGTATTCACCTCGAAGAATTTTCCGGTCTTGGTATCACCAGAATAGGCGGGGGCCAGCCGGGACAGTTTGTCGAGTGGCACATAAAATTCGCTGTCCTTCATCCCAAGTGGACCGAACAGGCGTTTCTCGAGGAATTCGCCGAACCGCATGCCAGACAGTTTTTCGACGATATAGCCGGAAATGTCAGCCTGCGCGCTGTAGCGCCCGGTCGTGCCCGGCTGGTAGATCAGTGGCGCCTTGGCCACCCGCCTGACAAATTCGTGCAAGTCAGACGCAAGGTAAGGCTTTTGGGCTGCCAATATCTCGTCGGCAGGGTCGTCCGTCGTGCCATAGCCGAAGCCCGCACTGTGAGACATCAACTCGCGCATTGTGGGCGGATGCGCCGGATCGATCATTTTCGGCCGGCCGGCCGCATCCTTTCCCGCATAGACTTTAAGATGGGCGAATTCAGGGACGAATTTGGCAACGGGATCATCGAGATTGAACTTGTTCGCTTCGAACAGGATCATCAGCGCCACGCCGGTGACCATTTTGCTCATCGAAGCGATGCGGAAAATGGTATCGAGTGCGATTGGCTCGCCGGTGGAGAGATTTTTCTTGCCATAAGTCTTGAGTGACACGAGCCGGCCATGCCGCGCCAGAAGCACCGCAAAGCCGGGCATGCGCCCTTCGGAGACTGCGGCATTAAGGAACTCATCTACCCGTGTCAGCCGAGCGGAGTCAAAACCGGCCTGCTGGGCACCGATCGGTACAAAAGATTTGGCAAGGGCAGGATGTGCGAGAACGGCGGTGGCACAAGCAAGGGCAAGGACTCGCCGCCCGCATGTGCAAAATCTTGTGTCCATGCTTGTCTGCCCCATCCCAGCCGGATAACACGAGCCGAACTATTCCGCATCATAGCTCAAGCGCCGCAACCGTTTCGCGCCATAATACCGCATTCTCAGCGAGGGCAACCGGGTGACCAGGGAATTCTTGTTGGACGGCGGAGCGGTTACTATGGCTTAAGGCGTTCCGGTGAATGCGCTACGAGTGCCAAAATCCTGCCATTGAATGTTAGTGTAACGTTTCGATCTGTCTCGACGGCCATTGGTACACGGTTGTGGATTTGCACCAGAAATCCGCAAGGGTGGTTGAAGTTGAAATGCACTCCACTTGGCAGAGTGAAACCCGATCCGAATCCCCCAGCCACCGTTTGGCCAATATAGATGTCGCCATCTACGGTTCCGACATCGGAGGTAAACCCAGACGGTGTGCGGCGGAATGATGCCTGAACGCTGTCCGTTGCAGGTTGGCTTGCATTGTGAGGATAGACAAACGTTCGGTTGATGCCGTCAACGGAACTGACTCTGACCGGCTGAATATCTCCGAACGTCGACCGCAATGTTTCACTGTCGCTGGTGATGTTCTGGTCGCCACCGACGGCAAGGAAGGATTCGGTGTCGCCCGACCCCGGGTATTTCGTGGTCGCCGCGAAGCCCGTGATCTGCATATCGAGAGCGGTTCCGTCGTTCTTCAGAAGTGGCCAGGTAACGCCCCACACGGTGCTGTCATTCGAGGTTTTCGTGCTCTCGACATAGACGCCGTCAGGGGTGATCCACAGGTGGCTCTCAAATACCGGGCCAGCCGCGCCGCTCACCGGGCGGAACTCGATCGTCCCGCGGACGAGCGCAGGGTGAACAAATTCAGGCTTCCATGCCGCATGGTAGCGCTTGGAAAGGTTGCCCATTCGCAACCATTTGCCATCTTCCAGAAACTCAGGTGCGAACGAGACGCCGTCCGTGGCTGTCAGTGCGCCGTCGGCGGGCCCCAATCTCGAATCCCAACCGACGCGCGAAAAACGAACGATGCCCAGCGTTGTCCAGTAGTTGCCGCTGCTCTTTTCGATCTGTCCACGAAGGTTGAGCTGAACCTGCATTCCGCCAGCATTCGCGAACACTGAATCGAAAGCCGGATCAAGCGCGATAGCATAGCCGCCGATCTCGGCTGGGACGGGGCGCTCTGGTATTGTGAGCTTGCGGGCATTATAGGCTTCCGCGAGATGAAACATGAATGCCCCGGTGTAGTTGCTCATCAGGCTTGCGTCCTGGTAGCCCACGCGCAGGGCAGGATCGAAATGATTTTTGGTGATAAAATAGGACCCTGCCGCGTCCCCGTTCGTCCGCTTCCAGCGCGCCGTACTGCTAAAGGAAAGTTCCGACGCATGCTGGTATACGCCGGCGAGTACTTTGTTACCCGCCTCCCATTCCCGGTTGGCCATCACCTGAAATGCGAGCTGATATCCGATATCGACCCAGGTGTGATCGCTCGTCCTTCCGTTTGCCGGCACCTGTCCGGTAGGATCCTGCAAAAGCAGAGTGGTCTGCGTGCCATTCTCGGCTGCTTGACGTATATCGGCGGCACTCGGGCCGTCATAGCCATCGGCGATCAGCGCCAGGAGATTGCCCCGGCCGACGGCTTCCACGCTTAGGGTGTCGGGATCACTTGTTTTGTCATGATAGAGACTAAGCGGGGTCGCCAGAATTCTGGCCCCTTGTTCCGATCGCCAGTCTTCTTCGATGGCTTGCTGTGCATCTTCCCGGGAAGCCAGCCCATGTGTTGCGCGCAGCCATTCCCCTTTCATGGCATATGTCATCCAATTGTTTTTTCGCGCCCCGATTAACTCGCGAAGGGGGAGTTGCAGCCGGCTCCGCCACGCTTCCAACTGTGCTTTTGGAATTGACGAAGCATAAACGTCGAGAGACTCAACGAGCGCGGGCATAAAAAATGCCCCATAACCGTCGTGCTGGGGAAGGGCGGTATCGCCCTGCGCAAACTGCAGCGAGCTATGCTCGAACGCGGCCACCCCGGCTGGAAGGAGGTCTTTCGCCCTGCCGGCATGCACGAGCGTGCCGACACCGTATGCGAAATAGATTGTTGAGTATTGCTCTTCTTGATGGGTATAGGGATCTATGATGGCGCCGGCATGATCCTGAAATTTTAAACTGAAGCGGCAAAGCCCTTCCAAAACGTCGAGGTAGCGTTTTTTGGGAATATTCAGCGGAGCCCAGGGGCGAGAGGTGAGCTTATAGCTACTTTCGGGAAAAGCCGGATGATTGGATGGATCTGCTGCGACGCTCGTCCCAGTCAAAACGAGCGACGTAACGAGCATGAGGGGCACATATTTTGATAGCGCGGCTTTCCTCACAGATAACCTCTTTTCGCGAGCGCTAGAGCGGTCGCAACAATAACGAAAAAAGCGCGGGGTTAGACAGTAATTTTGGTCAATAACCCCTGTTAATCCGGATGTCGTCTTCGTGGCGCCGCAACATGCATTGGTACCGCCTCGGTAGGTGGCAGTGATAACTGGCTATCATCCAAAGCTAGCACATAGTCCTGTCGGGTCAGTTGCGCGTCAGGCGGCTGACCCGGCCCCACTGATTGAACTCGCAGACCAGCAAATTGCCCGCCGCATCATAGCTGATGCCATGGGGCGCATAGAAAAAACCTTCCCGCCAGATTTCCGGTGCCGCTTTGTTGGTCGAGATTTCGCTGGCATTGTTGTTTTCACCGACGGTGGCCAGCACCTGGCCATCGCGCCCCAGCACGGTAATGCGCCCGGACAGTTCGGCCACCGCCAGTTCGTCGCCATGGATTGCCAGCGCGCTGGGCAGGCGCAGGTTTTCAGCGAATGTGCCCAGCACATGGCCCTCAAGGTCCATATGCACCAGCCGGTTGTTGCGGCGGTCAGTGCAGAGCAGCCGGACCGGCGTGAAGCGGGTGTCGATTGCGATCTTGTGGCAAGTGTTGAAATTCCAGGGCGCGCCCTTGCCGCCGAAGCTGGCGATATAGTGGCCGCGGCTGTCGAATCTATGAATGAAGTCCAGGCCGTAGCCATCGGTGACGTAGATATCGCCATTGGGCGCCACCGCGATACCGGTCAGATTGGTGGTCGGCTTGCCGCTCTCATGGTTCTGATACTGATCGGGCACCGAAGTCGCCGGAATGGTCAGGACCTTTCGCCCATCCAGCGCGATCTGCACGATCTGCTGCGCGAGCCGGCTGACACCGAAGATATAGGGCTTGCCGTCCCGCCCGCGAGTGATGATGAAGCCGTGCAGGTCGGTGGGCGCACCCGGCACGTTGCGCAGATAATGACCGTCGGGGCTGTACACCTGAATACCGGCATGGTCGCCGCCCTGCACACTGACATAGATCTCGCCTGTTGGTGAGACGGCGATGTCGCCATGGGAATCCCCGACGGTCGCCATGCCGGGCGGCGGTGTCAGGAATTTGCTGTCCATGGTGAAATGCAGTGGCTGCGCCGCCGCCGGGAACGAAAGGGCGATCAGCCCCGCCAGGGACAGGAAAACCCCATAAAGCAATTTTCTCATTTCTGTCCCTTTCAAAATAATATCCACGCTACCACGGCTGCCGACGCCAGCAGCAGCCCAACGGCCAGTACCGGATGGGCGAAAATGATGTTGGCGCCCTCGGGCACGCGTGTCCGGCGCTTTTTTCCGCTCACCATGGGCGCGACCAGATTGTCGCCCTTGACGAAATGATAGAAGCCGACCGCGACGACGTGCAGCCAGACCAGCGCCAGAATGATGTTGAAAATGATGCCGTGAATCCGGGTCAACTGGTCCGAGACGTCATCGCTGACCAGAAGCGCGAGCGGTCCGGAGAATTTCAGCCCGTCATTGCCGAACAGGCCGGTCAGGACCTGGGCCAGTAGGACTGCCAGCAGCGCGATGACCATCAATCCGCTGGCCGGGTTGTGACCGGCATGCAGCAAGCCCCCGCCGCTTTTCAGATAAGCGATGACTTTCCGTGGCGGGTGCAGAAAGTCGCTGAAGCGCGCGGTGGTGGACCCCATCAGCCCCCAGCCTAGCCGGAACAGCAGCAGCGCCAGTAGGGTCAGGCCCGACCACAGATGCACAGTCATGTAACCTTGATCCGCACTCAGCCAGGACAGAAAGACCAGGGCGACGATGCTCCAATGGAACAGGCGTGTGGGTGCGTCCCACACGCGAATGCGGTCTTCGGTTGCGCCCGGATCAGTCGGCATCGCCATCTCCGTGGATTGTCACGCCACGTTTTGATAGGGGCGCCAGCGCGGGCCCGGTCGCGTGCGTTCCCGTCACGGTCAGGAACTTCAGCGATTTCAGCGCTGCCAGGGCGGAAATCGTTGCGTCGCCCGTTTTGGTGTTGGTCAGCCGCAAGGTCTGCAAAGCCGTCATCTGGGCCAGGGCCTGGGCCGAAGCATCGGTAATTGCGGTGCCGGACAGGTCCATATGCACGATATGATCGTGCAATGGCAGGAAGGCTTTGAGGTCGGTATCGGTGAACGTGGCGCCCCGAAGCGCGGCGTTCAGTTCCAGATCGGCGGAATTGCGCGATTCATAGGCGGCAACACCGGGATACCTGGCCGAAAGCTGCTGCATCACATTTGCCAATGGCGCACGCCTCCGGCGCGTGCCGGCCGGATCCAGATCTGGGAAGGTCACCTCCGCCACCAGCTGCGGCACGCCCTTGATTGCGGCAGCGGGCATCGTGGGAGAGGCTCCCGCCGCGATCCACAGCCGGATCACGGTCACGTCATCTGGCGACAATGGGGTCTTGCCTTCCGGTGGCATGGCCTTGTCGTCACCGGCGGGCAGGGTGATGCGCGTCATCAACTCGCTAGTCTTGGGATCGCGCGGGTGGATCACCGCGCCATGGCGGCCGCCACGCAGGACGAAGGCGTAGCTGTCCAGCCACAGCTCGGCCTTCTGACGGGTTTCGCCATGACAACTGATGCAATGCTGGGCGAACAGCGGCGCAACACGCGCGGCATAGAAAGAATTTGGCACCGCCTGCGGCATGGCCTCAAGGCCTGTCATCTCCAGCATCTTGTGGGCGAAGGCGGGGCGCAACGCCATGGCCGTGGCGATTGCCACCCCCGTCACCAGCGCGACGCAGAGAAGATAAAGCGGGGCCGACAGGTATCCCGATGCGTGCGGTTCTGACGCCATCGCCTCTATGCCAGGATTTCCGAAACGACGCGCGCCGGCTTGACGCCGGTCAGTTTCTGATCGAGGCCCTGATAGGAGTAGCTAAAGGTGCGGTAATCAAACCCCAGCAGATAAAGCGTGGTGGCGTGCAGGTCGCGCACTTCGACCGGATCGCGCACCACGTCATAGCCCAGATCGTCGGTGGCGCCATGGGTGATGCCCGATTTGATGCCGCCGCCGGCCAACCAGATGGAAAAAGCCTCGGGATGATGGTCGCGGCCGATGTATTTCATCTCCTGCCCGCCGCGATTTTCCTGCATGGGTGTGCGCCCGAATTCCCCGCCCCAGACGATCAGCGTGTCTTCCAGCAGTCCACGCTCCTTGAGGTCGGTCAAAAGTGCCGCGGTGGGCTGGTCGGTGGCATGGCAGCAATCCACCAGCCCGACATTCAGGCCCTGATCCACCGGCGTGCCATGGGAATCCCAGCCCCAATGGTAAAGCTGGATGAAACGCACCCCGCGCTCGGCCAGCCGTCGCGCCACCAGGCAGTTGTTGGCGAAGCTGGTCTTGCCCGGCTCGGCGCCATAACGCGCCAGCACATGGGCCGGCTCGCGGGTGATGTCCATCGCGTCGCTGGCCTCCAGCTGCATGCGGAAGGACATCTCATATTGGGCAATGCGGGCGACGGTTTCCGGATTGCCCAACTCGGCATAGGTCTGGCGGTTGATCTCGTCCACTGCATCCAGCACCTGGCGGCGCTCCACCCGGCTGACGCCTTTGGGATTGTCGAGATAGAGAACGGGTTCGCCGGCCGAGCGGCACTGAACCCCCTGATAGACACTGGGCAGGAAGCCCGAACCCCACAGCGGCTTGCCGGCGTTAGCGGTGGTGCTGCTGGAGGAAATCATGACAATGAAGCCGGGCAGGTTCTGGTTCTCGCTTCCCAGCCCATATGTGACCCACGATCCCAGCGAGGCATGGCCCAGCCGCGGGTCGCCGGTCTGCACCAGCAGCTGGGCCGGTGCGTGGTTGAACTGGTCGGTGCGCATCGAATTGATAACGCACATATCGTCGATCATCTTTTCCAGATGTGGCAAACGGTCCGATATCCAGGTCCCGCTTTTGCCGGCCTGGTGGAACGGATACATAGTGCCCAGAAGCTTGGGCACGCCCGTGATGAAGGCGAAGCGTTTGCCCTTCAGAAAGACTTCGGGACAGTCGCGGCCGTTGAATTTGGTCAATTCCGGCTTGTGGTCGAACAGCTCGAGCTGGCTGGGCGAACCGCCCATATGCAGATAGATCACCCGCCTGACCTTGGGCGTGAAGGGCGGCGCGAGCGGCGACAGCGGCGCGGACGGATCATGCTGGATGGGAAGCGCCGCTGCGGACGCGGCATTTTTGGCGGCATTGGGCTCAGCCATCGCGCTGTTGAGGAAGAACGCGCCCAGTCCGCCCATGCCCCAGTTCAGGAAATGGCGTCTGGTATCGGCGGTGAGCCGGCATTGATCAAGAAAGGGGGAGGGTGGTTGCGGCATTTCTGTCACCGTGTAAGCGCGGCATCGAGGTTGAACAAGGCGCTGGCCACCGCTGTCATCCCGGCTTTATCATGCAGGCCGCGCAACACCTTGAGCTCTGCCGCCGTAAGATCGCGCGACAGGACTAGGCGCGCGCCGAAATTGAGCTGATTGTCCAACCGGTCGCCGGGTGCGGGCGGCATCTCGCGCTGCATACGTGCGGCCAGTGTCTCGGCGGCCTGTTGGAAAACCGGATCGTTAAGGGTCACTAGCGCCTGCAGCGGGGTATTGGTGGGAATGCGGCGCGGCGTGCTCAACTGCCGCTCGGCGGCGTCGAAGGTGACAAAGCTGGGATAGATCGCAGTGCGCTTGATGTAGGTATAGATGGCGCGGCGATAGCGGTCGGGGCCGGTTGCATTCTTCCAGCGTTCGGGATTGTTGGCCACCGTGTTCCAGATGCCTTCAGGCTGTTCGGGCATGACTGGCGGTCCACCCATCGCGGGGTTTAGCAGCCCGCTGGCTGAGAGCGCCTGGTCGCGGACCATTTCCGCCGTCAGCCGTTGGTCGGGGCCATGCGCCAGCAGCCGGTTGCGGGGATCGGTGGCGCGCAAGGCGGGCGTCGTGCGCGCGCTCTGGCGATAGGTGGCGCTGGTGACCATTTCGCGTAGCAGTGCTTTCATGTCCCAGTGCAGGTCGCGCGCGAAATGCAGTGCCAGCCAGTCCAGCAATTCGGGATGACTGGGCAGTTCGCCGGCGCTGCCGAAATCCTCCAGTGTCTCCACGATGCCGGTGCCGAACAACTGTTCCCAGAAGCGATTGACGGCTACCCGCGCGGTGAGCGGCTGGTCGGGGCCGAAGAACCATTTGGCCAGGGTCAGGCGATTGCGGGGGGCGCCATCGGGGAATTTCGGAAACAACGCCGGTGTATCGGCGGCCAGGTCTGGTCCAACGGGGGTGAGAAAACTGCCGCGGTCGAATTCCAGGGCCGGCCGGCGTTCGTATGCGGCCTGTTCCATCATCACGGGCAACGGCACGCTGGCCATCGCCTGCAACTGCCGCTGCAGACTATCGAGCTTGACCATCCTGTCCTGAAGCGCCGGATCGCCGGCGAGACCTGTCCATCTGTCGTCGCTGCTGGCGGCAAAGCGCAGGCGCGGCGGCGGCGAGGACTCGGCATTGATCGGTTCGGTCTGGGTGAGCTGCAGTTTCAGCCGCGTGCCTGGCGCAAGCGTTATCGGCGCATCGGGCACGATCACCACCCAGGCGGTGCGGAAAAGGCTGGGATTGGCCATGAAGCCGCTTTGTGCGGCCAGTTCGGCCATCATCTGCGTTTGGGCCGGCGATATTTTCTGGTTACGCAGCAGGCGGTCGAAATTCGCTTCCAGATTCTCGGCATTGTCGGGCGCCAGGAAACGGATGTTGATCTTCTGTGCCTGGCCATCCGGCGCCACGGCCCAAAGGTCGAGCCGGTTGACGACAAATCCCTTTTCCGGCGAATGCCGCGCCTTGATAGGATCGGCGGGCGGCACCTCGATGCGTAACCCCGTCAACTTCTGCAGAGTAGTGGCGAGGGAAAATTCGAATACCGAATTGATCGGTATCGTGCCGGTCTTTTCCGCCAGCCCATCCTGAATCTTGAAGCCGGCCCGCGGCGCCTTTTCCTTGGTCGCGACCATCAGGCGCTGGCGCAATTCTTCCATGCCGGCCTTACTGTCGCCGCGCGCTTCCCGCTCCGCCAGGGCGTGCTGGATGGCCAATATCTCAGACACCGAGCCGGACTGAATGGCCACAGGTGACCAGCGACTGTTCTGCGCGGCTGACCGGGCGGCATCGACCACACCCCGTCTCAACGCCGCGATCTGCTCCTGCAGTTGCAGCGCCTGATCATAGTTCTTCCGGTCGGCGGGCACGCGCAGCACCGGCCAGTCATCTGGCAGCGACGTGTCGAAGGCCATGTCCGCGTCACTTGACGTATTAAAGAAGGCCATGAATTTATAGTACTCGACATGGCGGATCGGATCGTAAGGGTGCGAATGGCACTGCACGCAGTTGTACGACACGCCGTTCAACACCGACCAAGTCGTGGCGGCGCGGTCCATCACAGCCGCCAGGCGGAATTCCTCATCATCGGTACCGCCTTCGTCATTGGCCTGGGTCTGGCGATGAAATGATGTGGCGATCAGGTCATCCATTGTCGGGTGCGGCAGAAGATCGCCGGCCATCTGCGTGATTACGAAGTGGTCATAGGGCATGTTGTTGTTGAAGGCCCGGATCACCCAGTCGCGATAGCTCCAGACACCCGGGCGGCCGCGATCTTTCTCGAAGCCTTTGCTGTCACCATAGCGCGCCAGATCCAGCCACATCGAAGCCCAGCGTTCGCCATAGGCAGGCGACGCCAGCAGCCGGTCTACCTGTTTCTCATAGGCATTCGGCGTTGTGTCCGCGAGGAAGTTCGCAAGTTCACTGGGCGACGGTGGAAGGCCGGTGAGGTCGAGGGAGACACGCCGCAGCAATTGCGCCTTTCCGGCCTCGGGCGATGGCGCCAGATGTTCTTTCTCCAATCGCGCCAGGATAAAGCGATCGAGCGGCTGTCGCACCCAGGCCTTGCTCTGAACCTGTGGCAGAGGTTGAGGCTTGGGCGGCACGAAGGCCCAGTAATTTTCCCAGGGCGCGCCTTGCGCAATCCAGTGGCGCAGGGTCGCAATCTGCGCCTCGCTCAGCGGCGTCTGGTGCAGTGGCATGCGATATTCCGGATCCCGGGATGTGATGCGCGCCATTATTTCAGACGCACGCGGATTTCCGGGAACGACGATCGGCCGTCCGGACTTACCGTTGCCCAGCGCTTGCTCGCGATACGAAAAGGAAACCCCGCCCGCCTGCTTCACGCCGCCATGGCAAGTGATGCAATGGGCATTGAAGATGGGACGGATGTCTCTATTGAAGTCGACGTGCTGCGCTGCACCATCCTGCGACTGGTAGCGGCTGGCCCAAACGGTTCCCACGACCGCCACTGAGCCAAAAGCGATCGCAATTGCCAGGCTTTTGGCCGTTCTCCCCATGCCGGTCCACACTTGTGTTTTGTTATGCGGTGCGACGCGCAGAAACCCATTCAAGCAGGGGTGGGAGGATAGTCAAGCAGCCCGGTGTGCTACTTTTCCCACTACGGGAAGCAGTGGGGATTGGCAGCTTGGTCTTGATACGAGCGGTTCTACCTCGCAAGGGAAGGAAGACACGCGGACGCTTATTTAATAATTTTTCCCGACATTCTGACGGAGGAGCTTCCATGGACAGACGGGATTTCGCCAGGACCCTAGTAGGGGGCATGGCGGGTGTCGCAGTGTACGGCGAAACGCCAGCTGCAGCTAAGTCGATGGCGGCCAAAGGGAACCACCGGGCCGCTGACGCGCCCTACCGCGTACTGCCAGATCTCAAGGTGCGCCGACTGGGCGATATCCACACCGGCGGTGACTATCATACGCTGGTGGGAACGGGTCCTACTGACCCGGCCAGCCTGGATTATTTTCGTCGCTTCAATGCCCGCTTTTTGACGGTTCGCGCGAACACTGACGCCACGCCCGAGGAGATGAAGCAGTGGCCACATGCCGGCGGCTTTCTCAATGCCGATGGCCCCTGGAATGGCGGTGAGTTGATACGTTGGCAGGACAATTGTCGCGCCGCCGATATGGTTCTGGAAGCAGTGCGCATGGATTCCGCCTACATCATTATGAAGGACGGGCCGCAGCGGACCAGATACCTCGACCTTATCCGTGAGAATATCCGCAAGGCTGGCCGCGCTGGCATCAAGCTGGTGTCCTATCATTGGACCATGATACCGATCCGGCGCAATTTTACCGTGCCCGGTCGTGGCCATTCCATCTATGACGGGTTCAAGCTGGAAAAGGACTATCTAGACCTGCCGCCCACCGAAGCCGCGGGCCGCGTATCGTCCGACGAATATTGGTCGCGCATCGACTATTTTCTCAAGGGCGTTGTCCCGGTGGCGAAGGAAGCCGGGGTACGGCTGGCGGTGCATCCCTACGATCCTGGTGGACTGCCGCTCGGCTATCAGGGCGTCGATAATTGGGACGCCGTCAACTACATGGCAGCGATCCGCAAATATATGTCGCTCTATGACGACCCCTATAACGGGCTCTGCTATGAATGTGGTGTCACCGGCGAATCCATCCCGGACACAAATGCCCAACTTCCGCTGCTGCGCGAGATGTCGGAGAAGGGCAAGATCGCGCAGGTCCATTTCCGCAATATTCGGGGAGGACAGGGCAACTTCGTCGAAGTCTATGAGGACGAAGGCGACACTGACATGCTCAATTGCTTACGCGTGTTGCGAGACACGGGGTGGGAGGGAACGTTGCTGCCTGACCACAATCCCAGACATGCCGACGATCCCAAGAAGCTGCAGGCATTCGCTTTTTCTTATGGTTACATCGAGGGCCTGCTGCGCTCGGCCCGCGATGAAGGCCTGCGGGCAACGAGGGTTTGACCATGAAGACGCAATATATCCTGCTCGCCGCCGTGATCCTTGCGCCGACTGCCATGGCGCAGGACAGGGGCAGGGAGCCTGTGCCGCAAGGTATAAACGGGAAGAGCATTGAGTCCTGCAAGGCCGATATTCGGAAATACTGTGACGCCGTAGTACTGAAGCAGGAATGCTTAGTCGCTCACTGGACGAAGATTTCGGGTGATTGTCAGGATGGTTTGGCGACACCCATGCGCGGCGGCGGTGATTGACGCTCCGCGTCCGGAGAGGAGGATTGGTCTTTCCAAGCGGGGGACAGCAAAGCCTATAGACAGTGCCTCGACAGTTTTGTGCATTCCAACCTTTCGGTCAGCGGGCAGTGTCCGCTTTTGGTGCAAAGCGGACATAGCCTGTCCTGATAACAATTCTGTGCAGCCGCGGGTTATACCCGGTGCTTGTACACCACGTAGTGCAGCACCTTGCCGGGCAGGGCATCGAAGTGATGCGGCATGCCGTTCGGGATCATCACAAAATCACCGGGATGCATGTGGATATTTTTTGCGCCAACCTGTTTGTGGCCGTGCACCTCGCCCGGGGCGATCACCTTGGGATCGGCGATTGTGCCGCCATAGGTCAGGATGGCATCGCCTGCCAGGATAGTGGTCTGGTCGATCCAGTGGGTGTGCTGCTCGATATAATTACCGTGGTCCAAGCGCTTGACGAATTCCACGAAGAAATATTCGTGATCCGAGGTAAAAGCAGAGGCATAGACCTCGCCCGGCCAGGGCGTCATCTGCTTTTTGGTGATCTCCTCATGCGAAACATACCGGAAGGTTTCGTCCGGTGTGCCGCGAAGTGTGGTCTGGCCCAAAGCGGGCAGGGCTACAAAAGACAGGACCAGAGCGATAAATTTTGTGCGCATGGCGTTTCCCTTCTTTTTGGTTGCGTGCTTTGGAGACAGAGGAAGCTGTCGCGCCGGACCTAGGCGCAGAAAAGCAACAGATAAAGGAGAGGCGCGGTTTCGCTCCCAAGGTCCCGCCTAATCTTAGAGAAAACTCCCGCAAGCGGGAGTGGAAAGAATGTATCAAGCCACCGTCCAGATCTTTCGCGGGCCGGTGGATCACTCGTTCAAACAAGGGGGACGCTTTGTACCCAGCCCGCCCCACTCAGCCACTTTCGCCCGGGGCGGTTCGCTCGGCGGACACACTATTAGCAGGTTGTAGCCAACAAATTCTTCTGCCGGATGTCTGTTATCTGCACAAAGCGGACATCGCTCATAATGCGTGATTATCCGAAGATACGTCACCCAAGACGGCAGATTATGGCCTCAAATGGCTCACTTAGTCCGTTGTTTCCATCTCCGCGACGGCCTGCGCTAGGTTTGCCGGCCGGGTGCCGGTGGCGGCGGGCAGGGTCATGAAACCGGGAATTGCCAGCAGCGGAACAATGGCTGTCAGTAGAAACACCTCATGAAAGCGTGCCGGCGTCAGAGTGTGGCTGTGCGCACTGACCAGCGCCAGCAGTAAAGCACTGAGCGAAACGCCGAAGCTGACCGAAAGCTGCTGCAGCGCGCCACCCAGGCTGGTGGCGCGGCTGAGATGGCTGTCGGGCATCTCGGAATAGGACAGGGTGTTGGACGTCATGAACTGCGCCGAGCGGGTCAGGCCGAAGAAGAATACCCACAACAGAAGAATCCAGTGCGGTGTCTGCGGCTCCATCAAGGAAAAGCCCACCAGTGCGACCGATCCGGCGACGGAGCTGGTCACCAGCACGATGCGAAAGCCGTGGCGGCGCACCAGCTTGTTAAGCTGGTTGCGAATGATGATGGCGCCGGCCGAACCGATGAAGGTGATCGAGCCTGACCCGATGGGCGAAAGGCCAAAGCCAACCTGCAGCATCAGCGGCAGCAGAAAGGGCACGCCGTTGATGCCGACGCGGCAAAGGCCGCCTGCGAGTGAGCCCACCCGGAAAGCACGCCCGCGAAATAGGGTCAGATCGACAGCAGGTGCCTCTTTCCGGCGCGCATAAAGCCAGAAGCCGATCAGAAGGGCGATCGCCGCAACTAGCGCGGCCGTCATCACTGTGGGCGATACGATGGGGCGGCTGACATTCTCCAGGCCGAATTGCAGCAGGCCCAGTCCGCCGCCCACCATCAAAAAGCCAGCGATATCGAACTTGTCGGTACCTGTTTCCGGCGGCAGATTGATGAAACGCAGCGCCAGCGCGATGCCGATCAGGCCGAAGGGCAGGTTGACATAGAAGATCCAGCGCCAGGACAGATAGGTCGTCAGCAACCCTCCCAGCAACGGACCGATCACCGGACCGGTGACGGCGGGAAGTGTCATCCAGGTCATCGCGGTCATCAGTTCGGAGCGCGGAAAGCTGCGCAGCAGGATCAGGCGGCCGACCGGCGTCATCATCGCGCCGCCCAGGCCCTGAACCACGCGCATCACCACCAGCATGGTGAAATTCTGCGCCACCCCGCACAGCACCGAACCCAGGGTGAAGATCGTCAGCGCGGCGACGAAGATGGGCCGGGCGCCATAACGGTCGGCGAACCAGCCGCTGATCGGAATGAAGATCGCCACCGCCAGCACATAGGCCGCCACCGCCAGACTCATCTGTAGCGGTGTGACCTGAAGGTTCCGAGCGATGTCGGGCACCGCTGTGTTGATGATGGTGGAGTCCAGTTGCTCCATCAGGAATGCCATCGCCACCACCAGCGGGATCATCACCGGAAGGCGGGGTGCGGACTGACTGGCGGAGGATTGCGGCAAAGCGGGCGTCCTGGACAGCAGGCAGATTTATATATTATCAGTGAGACTTGCAAGTTTAACTTCTAACATATACAAGGCGGCATGGCAAAGGCCGCCCAGGAAGCCGAAGTCGTCGAACTGCTCGCCGCCATGGGCCAGCTTGTGCGCCGGCTCAGGACGGAAGCGCGTTCCGGCGAACTCAGCTGGAGCCAACTTGCGATCATGGCGCGGCTGGAAGCCGGGGCGATGACCACGGCTGACCTAGCGCGCGCTGAAGCGATGAAGCCGCAGTCCATGGGCACGGCGCTGGCGCAAATGGAAGAGGAGGGTTTGGTGCGGCGCAAGGCGCACCCCACCGACGGGCGCCAGATTCTGTATGAACTCACGCCAGCGGGCATCGAAGGCCGCTACAAATCCCGCCAGGCCAAGCGCGCCTGGCTACTGGCAGCCATCAGCCAGCTTGGCCGCGAAGAACAGCAACGGCTTTTTGCTGCCACCGACGTGATCAAGCGGCTGGCGGAAACCTGATCATCCCCACAGCAAGGAAACATCATGCCTTTGTCCCAGCTTGACCCCGCAGTCGCTCTAATCGTGATCGACATGCAGAAGGGCATTGTCGCCCTGCCGACGGTGCACCCCATCGCCGGCGTTACTGACAATATCGCCCAGCTTTGCCGCGCCTTCCGCAAGCATGGGCGGCCAGTGATCCTGGTCAATGTCACCGGCCGCGCGCCGGGCCGGGTGGAAGCGAGCTTCAATTTTTCGCCGCCGGCCGACTGGGCCGAGCTGATCCCGGAGCTGGATCGTCAGCCCAGCGATTACACCGTAACCAAGGAGAATATCAGCGCCTTCTATGGCACGGCGCTGGAACGCATCCTGCGCCGGCAGGGCGTCACCCAGGTCTTTTTGACCGGCGTTGCCACCGGCATTGGCGTGGAGGCGACAGCGCGCCAGGCCTATGACCAAGGCTTCAATGTTGTGGCGGTTACCGATGCGATGACCGACCTTGATCCCGATATGCACCATCATGCGGTCGAGAAGGTCTTTCCGAAAATCGGCGAGCGGGCGTTGACCGCGGAGGTACTGGGGCAACTCGACCCCAGATAGAGGGCTGGCTTGGCGGAATTCGGAGCCGGCGTTAGGGAGCGGGCTGTGTTCAATGCAGTGGGTTCAAGTTACATATTCGCATAATTCGGCCTTATCCGAAGACTAGACAAGAAAGTGCGGAATCTCCGTTACCGAAGTGTTGCAAGTGTGCCTGGGCTAGCCTTCCACAACATATTTGCGATACTCTCCAGTCATGAATGGACTGCGTTCAAGCGTTCGTCTTTCTTTGCTTTCCAAGCTTCATAATGCCCGTCTCCCGGCACTGGGTGCATCGTGAAGCTGACATCTGTCAGGAGGCCCATTGCCTGACCCACCGACCAAGGCCTACCCGACGCCGCGATTATGCCGCCCGCTAAAGAAGCTGCAGCGCTACTGCGGACCGCTGCAATGATCTGATTTTCGGCTGAACTGTGAGGCATTTGAAATACCCTTTCGTGTTGGAAACAGGAGTCATAACCCGATACCGTGATGCGTTGCAGGCCCTGCGAGAACACAGTAGCGCAGCTGAAACAGGAAAAAACAGAGCCACTAATAGTGTTTTTACCAAAATGCACAAAGCGGCCGTTCGGCGCTCCGAAAAGCGGCTGTTCGTTGTCTCCGTCAGAATTCAAACCCGCCAAGCTGGGGAAAATTCGAGGAATAATTGTTCGCGGGTGAAATGGCAGCCACATCCGGAGCTGGGCGCGGGCGCAGTTCTGTCCCAACCCCTTACTCCCAAAATGACGCGGAAAATCCGGAAATAAGAGGGAATTTTCCGAAATCGCGCATTCCTTGTCTTTCGACGGGCTTGCTCAGTTTGGGAACCAAACCGGCCTGTTTCCGCTTATGTTCTTTGGCGCGCAAAGGCAGACCGAATGGATCAGGACCAGGACCTGCTGGATCAGCTCGAAAGGCACGAACGGGGTGGCATCGCAGCGGCAACGATCTTCATAGCTGGCCTGTCTTTAATGGCCGGGGCCATAGGTTACTTCACGCTTCGGCTCGAGCTCGGTTCTAGTCAAGAGTTGTCGATTGATGGCGCGGCGCTCATCGCGATTGCTTCAATCGCAGGGCTTCTCGTTGCCTATCGTAAATCTTTCTAGGCTTGCCAAAGCTCTCGATTGGCGGTGTCGATGTTTCTCGCGGTTTCTGAAACTCGTGCCTGCGTGAGATCGTGTCGCTTTATACTTTTATCCATGATGGTGGCATTCGCGACCCGTGCCCAGGCGGCTGGCCCTCAGCTGCCGTGTGACGTATCGGCCCCCTATACTTACCCTTCTCCCGGCACCGCTCCGACAATCGGGATCTGGCATGCAAACGACCTAGCGCACGACAACTGGCAGCCGCCAAGATGTACAGGGTGGCCGGCGGGGTCCCGCTCGAAACTTATCGTCACGGTGACCGGCAGCTTTCACTTTGGCGGCGGGATGGAGGCCCTGCTGACGAAAATTGGCGCGATTTCCACATTGAAAGAGATTTTCTATTGGTCGGCGGCTGGCAAGAAGTGGGGACATCTGGCTAACGACGCGTCCGCATTGACCGATGCACATGCCGCGGATCGCCGCAGAGATTTTTCTGCCGCGGATTTTGTAAAGGGCACGGATCTCTACTATTGGGAGGATGGCGAGAGTACGGGTGATACAGTATATCGATTGAGGGTGGTTGAGAGTACGCCGCAGCGCTTGGTGATTTCGAGCGACAACGTTACCACGGTTCATAAGTTCATATTTACTCTGTTCAAACCAGGCGCGCTGCAGTCGCTACTGTTTATCCAGCAGCTTTCTTCCGAAACATTCGGCGTTTATATTCTGACACGGACAGGCGAAGGCGCGAGCGTCCTTTCAAATGGGCACGAAGAGATATTTATCAATCGCGCCGACGCTCTCTTTCGCCAGTTGGCGGGAATTAAAACGGATCAAGACCCTCCCGCAATGCCCTGAGCGCCGCTCGACGTGTTTTCGTCAAAATGCGCTGTGGCCGGCTCCTGCACAGGTTTAGAGGGCGAGGCCGGACAGGTTAGCCCGTCCCCCGGGCGGGATTTACCTGCGACATCACCTTGCTTCGACGACCGGGAGTTATTGCTCTTTTGCTTGCGGAGGGCGGATTCGAACCCTTGAACGTCGTAGCGATCGTGCGCGTCGCCGCGAGGCTTAGAGCAGAATGGCGAATTCCAGATCGTTGGATTTCGGAGTGACCCAGAGGGCTTCCGCGTAGCTCCGGCGGGAAACGGCGCCAATATCGTAGAATTGGCTGTGGGCGCAGTCCTGCGCTAACCGGTCTCCGCTCCTATTCCCTGATAAACAGGGAAATTACAGGGAAAATCCGGTATTATGGCGCAAACGCCCCAAGAAGGAATCCCCGCCAGCACCTAAATTAGGTGCATGAGCGAAACACATGTCATTTCGGCCCTCCGCGCCAAGCGCATAGAGATAGCCGCCCATGTCCACGATACGGAAAAGAAGCTGGCGAAGCTAAGGGCCAGCCTCGCCAATCTGGACGCTGCGATGAACCTGCTGACGCCCGGCCATCCCGACGCTGTTCCGCCTCGGCGTGGATACAGGCGGACTAAATACTTTGCCCGGAATGAACTGCCGCGGTTGACGTTGACCGTACTACGTATGGCCACAGGGCCAATTACAGCAGGTGAAATCGCCTTAACGGCGATCAATGACAAGGGGCTCCCGCCCAGCGCCAAAGGAGCCGTAACGGAAATGGTGCTTGGGACGCTAAGGGGCTTCGTGCGACGTGGAACAGCGGCCAAGACCGGCACCAGCCGAGACGCAAGATGGACGATTAAGTGAGCAATAGGGGACAGCGCTTGCGTCAATATTTTGGAATATTTATCGAACTTACCCGATTTAACCCGCGAGCTCCCCAGCCCCAGCAGAGAATCGGAAGAACGGGCGGCTAAACACCGCCCGTTATTTTATGCGGACTTAACATGCCGCTGCCAGTATCCGCTGAAATCCACCGAAGGCCCCCGCTTCATGGCGAGTTGGGCAGACAACGTATCAGCCACTTTGGGCTGCTCCGCTGTGATAGTTTCCGTCGAAGAACCTTTTTTGCCGTCCATTTCAGCCGCTCGGCTTATCCTGAAAACAGGAAAGGGGATCGGAGCCGCCGGAAGGGGTGGTGATAATGGCCGAAGTTAGCGAAATCGACGTCTGGCGGGCTGCTAATCAGCTTATCCAGCAATTCCCCGAGGATCCCGTCCTGGAGGCCTCTCAGCGCGCCGACCAAGCCTACGAGGCTGGGGACATGTTCAATTTCCGGCTGTGGGTCCGGATCACGAAGGCGGTCGGTGAGCTCCTGAACAAAAGGTCGGATAGTGGGTTGTTGAACTAGAGAGACCCGCTTCATACGCTCATTCTATTCGTGTGATTTGCGGGCAAGGGCAGGGAAGCGTGACATCCATAAATAGGCCATCAATGCTGCTGCACGCCCTAGGGCCCGCTCTGGCAGTGGCGTTGTGGGCTTTGCCGGCAGTCGCCCAGCCGGCGCAGCCCATGCCCACTACTAGCACCCCGGTGGCTGACCTGCTGGCAGCGGCGCCCCACCGGGATATCTCGAACGTGCTCATGACGGCTCGTTTGGCGTCGACAAACGGAACCACAGGTTTTTATAGGGGCACCCGCTTCGACCAGGCCGGCCTTGTCCTGAGCCTGAAACTGAATGGGCACGAATTCTACGGCCCCTGGTTCGACGCCACCGCGCCCGACGTGATGGACTATGCCTATGACGCCACCGGCGCGGTCGTCGCCGGCCCCGACAGCGCCGTCAGCGGCCCTGTGGAAGAATTCGCGCCCGTCGATTTCACGCCTGTCGCCGGCAGCCATTTCGTCAAGATCGGGGTCGGCATTCTCTATCAGCCCGACACCGCGTCGTACGACCACTATCGCCACTACAAGATCCTGGACGGTGGCCAGCGCGCCACCCGCATCACCCCGCGCAGCTCGACCTATATCCAGACACTCGATGACGCCGATATCGGCTATGTCTATGCCAAGACCCTGGAGCTTGAGGCCGGCAAGAACCAGCTGGTGATCAGCCACAGTTTGAAGAACACCGGCAAGACCGCGATCCATACCACCGTCTACGACCACAACTTCCTGCGCCTGGTGCCGGGCCAGAACCAGGTGCGCATCACCTTTCCCTTCATTGTCTCGGCCGCCAATGCGCCCGATACCGGCCTGATGCGCATCCAGGCCAATACCCTCACCTATCTTCGCGCTATGCGGCCCAAGGAGCGCATCTCCTTCCCCGTCACCGGTTTCGGCGCGGGCGGCGCGCGGGACTATGATTTCAAGGTCACCGATCTTTCGGCCGGTGCCAGCGTGCGCGTCGAGGGCGACCAGCCGCTGACGAAAATCAACATCTTCTCCATCGACAAGGTCGAAGCGGTCGAGCCTTACATCGCCATCGATCTGGCGCCGGGCCAGGAAAAGCACTGGAGCTATCGCTACACATATACCGAACCTCGCTGACAAAGCACTGGTTCCAGTCGCTGGAGTCGCCCGCCGTGGTCAGCGCATCGGCATAAACGCTGAACGGGTTGGCAATCCGCTCGATGCGCAGCTCCAGGTCGAAACTGTCGTCATCGGCGTAATCGCTGGTGATGCGGAAATAGCCGAAACCATTGCGCACGCTGTCCGGCCATTGCTGGCCCAGCTTGGTGAAACGCAGATCGTCCAGCGCCGCAATGCGGTTCTCGCTTTCCGCCTCCTCACAAAGCGCAAACGCCACCTTGGCGTCGGAAAGCATTTGATCGTCTGTCATTGTGACCTTGTCTCGCCCGCGCTAGCCTGCGCGCAGTCCGGGAGGCTGAAATGCGAAAATTGAGAGCAGCGACAGGATTGGCAGCTGTTCTGCTCGCATCGGCAGGCAACGTCTGTCAGGCGCAGGAAAAGGAACCTGCCGCCATATTTGAAGCCGGCGGCGCCGGCCAATGGGGCCTCAACGGCGGCTCGGCTTACGGCCCGTCCATCGCCGTGGAAACCACACCCATCCCCGACCTGCTGGAAGTCGAAGGCGGCACCACGGCCCTGTTCAGCAAGGGCCAAACTGAGTGGGATACCGATTTCCTCTTCAAGAAGCCTTTCACTTTGTCCGACACGGTGGAGTTCATGTTCGGCGTCGGACCGGAATGGGCCCACGTCACCACCCAGGGCCGCTCAACCGACACCGTGGCCGGGGAAGCCGCGCTGGACTTCATGTTCTGGCCCTGGCAGGGCAGAAAGTTCGGCCTCTATCTGGAGCCCAGCTACGACTACACCTTCGCGCACGGCCACGAACAATCGCTCAGCATCAGCGGCGGTCTGCTTATTCCATTCCCCTGAGTTCCCCGGATCTGGCCACTATTGCGATATCGGCGATTGACCGCCGGCGAAAGTCAGGCTTCCCTGTGTTCGGGGTTTGGGGGTACCGGGCGCGATGTCACCGGTCAGGATTGCGGTTTTGGTTGTTCTGGCAGGCTTGGGCCCGTGTGGCCCGGCATCCGCGGCGCTGCCTGGCCGTGACAGGCTGAACGCCGTCAAGGATGCCGCCAGGGGCGCCCTGGGGGAGCTGACCGCCGAAATCACCGTCCATACCCGCACTTTCGTCGCCGATTACAGCACCAATGACCGCTACATGATCGAGGCGGCACGCATCGCGCGGCGGCGCAGTTCTTCACCACAGGTGCAGGCTTTTTCCGATACCCTGGCTGCAGACGCCCGGATGACGGAAAGCGAACTGCAACAGCTGCTGCGCACCTATAACGTGGACGCCACTCTGGCTTCCGGCCTGGATTTGCGCCGCCGCGGCATGATCGGCGAGCTGAACACCACGCCTGCTTTCACCCGGCGCTACCTGGAACAGCAAGTCCTGATCCAGAAGGAGCAGCACATTCTGCTCAGGCGCTACGCGCACAGCGGCAGGATCGTCGCGGTCAAGCAATTCGCCGAACGCCGGCTGCGCAAGGTTGACGAATTTCTGTCGACGCTACAGCATTTGCAGCACCGAACCTGACGCCCAAAGCCCGGGCCGGGTCAACCAAAAGTCCGCGAAAAGAACTTGCGTATCTGCGCCAGGATATCGCGCTCGAGCTTGTTTTTCTGGCCAATCGTGCTTGCGATCTCACCCAGGATCAATTGCCTGACCGCCAGCACATGACTGAAACGCTCAAGCAGGCCCGGTTCCGCCGCCAGCAACTGTTCCATGGATTTGTTGGTGACTTCCAAAAGCCGCATGGCGGTCAGGCTGGTCACCGAGGCTGCCCGCGGCGCGCCCGTCATCAGGGAAATCTCTCCAACAATGTCGCCGCTGGCCAGAACCGCGACTTCGCGCGTCTCGCCATCCGGCGTGGCGACCTGAACACGCGCAGCGCCGTCCAGCAGCACGAACATGGATTTTCCCACCTCACCTTGCCGAATAAAGGCGGTGCCGGCCGCAACCAGCCGCACACTGCAGGACGAGGCCAATGTCTCGAGCTGGGACGCACTGAGAATGTTTTCAAAGATCGGCACCTGGCCAAGGGCATCTCGCACCTCCGCCGTGGCGTCGCGCAAGCGGCTTGGCGGCGTCACGAATTCCATCGGCCTGACCGGCGCCGGCACTCCGTGACGCTGCAAGGCGCGATGCATCGCCACCGCCATGATAGATTTGGCGATCCGCGGTTCGGTTTCGTCCGGATCGGCGTAAAAGCGCACATGCAGATATGTCGTGTAGGGACCAAACCGGTCGATCAGGACCTCCGGATTGCGCTGGCTGGATAGCGGTCTGCTCTGCACGGCACGGTATGCCTCGGCAAGCAGAATGCCGATGGCGCGTTCCGCGGCAAAATGCCGGGCTATTGGTACTTCCACGACCAGTCTTATGGCCGCGCGTGGACGGCTGTGGTTAATCACCGGGTTGGACGTAAGCGTGTGGTTCGGAAACATGAGCCGCCGGCCGTCTAGCAGGCGAAGGTAGGTGAATCGCATCGCGATGCCCTCCACGCGCCCATAGACCGGCTCGGGGAGTTCTGTGGCGTAGATCGTCAGCCAATCGCCAATCCCGACAGAGCCGTTGAAATTGACCGACAGCCCGCTGAAAACGTCGCTGATGCCCGCCTGCAGCGCGATGCCCAGAATAAAGGCCGTGGCGCCCGATGCCGTGAGCAATCCGGTGAATGAAACGCCGGCCTCGAAATACAGCCCGACCGACACGCCCAGCGCCACCAGTGCGAGGGTCACCAGGATTTGCATGACCGCCGGCGTTTCGCGGCCGCGCCGGCGGCGCAGATAGCCGTCCCAATAAAGCGCACGAACCAGCTGGTCGAGCAGCAGGGCTGCGGCCCCCGCCATCAACACGCCCAGCGCATTGATGATCCTGCCGCCATAGGGATGCGAAACCGAGGCCAGGATCAGCGCGGATCCGCCAAAGCGCGCAGCCGCAAGCAGCACAAATACCGAAAGCCACGGAATGATCGAGATTTTTCTCATGTGCAGCCCCTCACACGAAGGTTGCCACACCTCTCCCGGCTATAATAGGCCCGTTTGGAATTGTCCTTCCATGGCCTGGCGAGAGCTTTTGCTCGTCCTGATCCGTTGCGAACTGCAGGCGAAATATAACCATTTTTCAGGTTGGCAACTTACGGCGAAGGGGGCACTACCGGTCATTCTGGCCCTTTCGCTTGCGCTCTTCCTTCGTTTTCATGGGTGATTTCTGATAAGTAGCGTGGTCCCTGGCCACCGCTGGGTCGCTGGTTGCGCGCCACGGAACAGCCGTTATCGTCTCACCCGATGCAACAGCCGCCCCAGCTTCCGCCCACCATCACCTTCGTGCCCTGGGCCAACGCCTTCACGGCCGAAGAACTCGACCGCATAGAAAGGATGGGCGACGCCCTGCCGCTCACCCAGGCCGGGCTGATGAGCGACATCGAAGCCCAGACCCGTGACCAGATTCGCATCACCCGCGTCGCCTGGATCGATGCCAATCCCGACAACAAATGGATCTACGATCGCGTCCAGCAGATCGCCATGATGATTAACGCGATGTCCTACCGCTTCGACCTCAGCGGCTTTTCTGAACGCATCCAGTATTCGGTCTATCACGGCAGTGAAGGCGGCCATTATGACTGGCATGTCGACCAGGGCGCGCTGGTCAACCGTAGGAAGCTCTCGCTTACCCTGCAGCTCAGCGACCCGTCACAGTATGAAGGCGGCGAGCTTCAGTTCCTGGCCGGCGCCCGCACCGAAATCGCGCCCCGTGAGCGTGGTATGTTGGTCGCCTTTCCGTCCTATGGCGTACACCGCGTCGCCCCGGTCACCTTTGGAACCCGCAAGTCACTGGTGATCTGGATTACCGGGCCGCAATTCCGCTAAGTCTCGCCTGCATTTAACTTTGCCCGCCGCCCGCGCCAGCCTAGCCTGCGTCATGTCGCGCGCGACGATCACCCTTTTCTGTCTGGCCCTCGCGGCCCCCTGCGCCCAGGCTCAGACGCTGGTCCCCGGCAAACCGGCCGGCATCCAGGCCGCCCAGCACATTTCCTACCGCACCGGCTTCATCGGCATGTCCATCATCGCCGTGGCGCTGACCTTCGGTCTGCCGTCTTCCGGGACCAGCACGGCCTCTACTGCGACCACCAGCTGAATGCCACATGGTTTTGCCGACTATCTGCCGCTACTTAGCTGCTCGAACGGCTCTTAAGGGCTCTGAAAGGCTCGTCTCCTGCGGATTCAGTCGCTCTGCCGATGTATAAGAAAAACGCATCCAACGAGTTTTGGCTGCAATTTCGGCATTGCAGTTGTTAGGATCGCGCAATGGAGAAGCAGTCGCTCGATCTGAAGGCCATCGCTGACTTAACGCTCGAACATTATAACGAGCGAGCGCTGGAATTCTGGCGGGGAACGCGCGGCCATGATGTAAGCCAAAATATCAGAGCGTTGCTTGAACACATTCAGGGAACGCCTCCGTTCACGATACTGGATTTTGGCTGCGGACCAGGACGTGACCTCAGGGCATTCACCGATCTTGGTCACGTGGTGGTCGGCCTAGAGGGATGCGAGAAGTTCGCCTTAATGGCACGCGAACAAGGATATCAAGTGTGGAGACAGAATTTTCTAGAACTCGAATTGCCCGATAGTCGGTTTGATGGTGTGTTCGCCAACGCATCTTTATTTCATGTACCGAGCCAGGAGTTGTCCAGAGTCTTGCTGGAAATAAGAGCGACGCTGAAACCCGGTGGTGTATTGTTCAGTTCCAATCCGCGTGGCGGTAACTCAGAAGGCTGGAGCAACGGAAGGTACGGCGCATATCATGACATTGAGACGTGGCGCCGTTTCATGGTCGATGCTGGTTTTTCGGAACTAGCGCATTATTATCGACCTGCAGAATTGCCGCGCGAGCAGCAGAACTGGCTTGCAAGCGTATGGCGCAAACCTCAATGCCTAAAGAGCAGTAATTAAGATGTGCCAACGACGTGGTTCTCGGCGATAACTGGGTATTATCCGACATCCGCTTCTGTCGTAAAGCGGACAGAGTCGGCTCTTAGCCAAACCCGACATCAGGGCATGCCGAGGGCGACAAATTGTTGGTCTAATTGTTGGCATGCCGGCGAACCTCCTGAGGTAGCGCGGCTGGACGATGCGCCGTGTCTTATTGCGCAGGCGCAGCGATCTGGCCAAAGCGGCCGCTGTTGAAATCGGTAATGGCCTGGCGGATTTCGGCCTCCGTATTCATCACAAACGGACCATAGCCCGCGATTGGTTCGCGGATCGGTTCGCCTGTCATTACCAGCAGCGTTGCGTCATGGTCCGCCTTCAGCTGCGCCTGGGTGCCCGCCGGATCCAGCAGCACGATCTGCGCATCCCGCGCGCTTTTTTCGCCATTGACTATCACGTCGCCTGACAATACCGCCACCGCCGCGTTATGGCCTTCCGGCAGGTCCAGCTGCAGTGATGCACCTTTGTCCATTCTCACATCCCACAGATTGATGGGCGTAAAGCTTCTGGCCGATCCTCTTGCGCCCTGAAAATCGCCTGCGATCACGCGCACCCGCGCGCCCGGCAACGTCACTGAAGGAATTTCGGCGTTGAGGATCGCCTGATAGCCGGGGGCCGCCATCTTGTCTCTGGCCGGAAGGTTCACCCGCAATTGCACCACGCGGAAACTGCCCCGCTTTTGGTGAACGCGGGTGAATGGAATTCCTCATGCAGGATGCCGCTGGCGGCGGTCATCCATTGCACGTCGCCTGGGCCGATGATGCCGCCCTTACCGGTGGAATCCCGGTGCGCTACTTCCCCTTCATAGACGATGGTGACGGTTTCAAAGCCGCGATGGGGATGCTGGCCCACGCCCCGCGGCTGCGCCGATGGCTCGAAACGGACGGGACCGGCATAGTCAAATAACAGGAAGGGACTGATTTTCTCGCCCAGCCCGTCATAGGAAAAGAGGGTGCGCACGGGAAATCCGTCGCCCACCCAATGCTGGTTGCTGGTCTCAAGCACGCTGAGGATTTTCTTCATGACAGACTCCAACTTTGCGCAGAATCCGCGGCAAACGGATCAGCGCGATGATCTTGCTCGCCCTTCACACAGGGATTATCCGTGCGCGAAGGAAACCGGGACCAGCGCCGCCAGCAACAGCATGACTGGCAGCGACCAGGCATAGCGGCGGTTCTTGAGCAGGGTTACCACCGAGAAGAAGGCAATGAAGCCGCCCAGGATCACGCCCCAGATGCGGGTCTCTGGCAGCGCCAGGAACAGCGCCACTGTCAACTCGATGATGCCCACCACGCGGTAGAAATTCGCCGGATAGTCCCAGGCGCGATACGCGGCACGCACGACCGGGCTTCCGCTCAGATTGACCAGACCCGCCAGCAGGAACATGCCCGTCACGCCGTAGAAGGCGAGATCCTGAAGAGTGGAGAGAGTCATGTCTGCCTCCTATCGTACTGCGATGGCCAGGTCGCGCAGGACGCTGCTTTCCAGCTCCAGCTCCTCCAGCCGATGCTTGACCATGTCGCCCAGGCTGACGATGCCGATCATCTCGCCATCCTCCATCACAGGCAGATGCCGGGCGCGCGCGCCGGTCATCAATGCCATGGCGCGCTTGAGGCTCTCGTTGGTGGACACGGTGAGCATGGGTCCGCTCATCACCTCGCGGATACGAGTATCGCCGGCGCGCGGGCCTTTTCGAGCGAGCGCATTGACAATGTCGCGCTCCGATACCAACCCGACCGGCTCCTCGCTATCCGTCACCACCAGTGCCGCGATGTGGTGGCGCATCATCAGATCCGCCGCCGATTGCAGGGTGAAGGCGATATCGACGGTAACGACGCCCTCACCCTTGCGGTCCAGAATGTTTGCGACCTTCATCTTGACCTCCCTCAGCCGGCGCTCGCTACTTGTATTGTACGGGCCTGCATGGCCACCAGATTTGCCACGCTGCCTTTGGCCTCGTGGATGGCCTTTTCTTTCTGCGCGGGGCTCATATTGAGGCCTTCGGCGCGAAGAAAACGGATGTCGGTCACGCCCAAAAAGCCAAACACGGCCTTGAGATAGGCTTCCTGATGGTCCCAGGCCGCCACCGGGGAGGTTGCGCCATAGACGCCACCGCGGGCAGACGCGATGATCACCGTCTTGCCGCCGGCCAGGCCCTTGGGCCCCTGTTCGGTATAGGCGAAGGTCTTGCCCTTGATGGCGATGCGGTCGATCCAGGCCTTGAGCTGGCTCGGGATCGAGAAATTGTACATGGGCGTGCCGATCACCACGATGTCGGCGTCCAGGAATTCCTGCAGCACCTTTTCGCTCTCCGCCAGAATCGACCGCATCTCCGGGCTCTGCTGGCTGGCATCGGCCGCCGCCGCAAACAACTGTTCACCGGTCAGATGGGTCAGTGGCTGGGCGACCAGGTCGCGATAGGCCACCTCGGTGTTGGGATGTTGCGTGCGCCATTCGGCCACCGCGTTGGCCGAAAGCTGCCGGCTGACCGAGGCGGTGCCCAGGATGCCGGAATCAATGTGAAGCAGTTTCATGGCTATTGCCCTCCTTGGCTTGCCGAAGGCCGAAAAATCGGCGTTTCACCTAGACAAGGAAGTTAAGATCGCCATCGAAGTGTCAGTAGGTCTTGAAAGAGAACTCATTGTTCCACATCTGGAACAGTCACCGGTTTTGAGGCGCCACATGCAGGACCTGAACGACATCGCCTTTTTCGCGGCCGTGGTGGAAAACAAGGGCTTTTCCGCCGCTGCACGGGTGCTGGGCCAGCCCAAATCCAGCCTGAGTCGCCATGTCAGCCAGCTTGAGGAGCGGCTGGGCATGCGGCTTCTGGAACGCTCCACCCGCCATTTCCGGCTGACCGACGCGGGCAGTTCCTACTACCAGAAGGCCCGCGCCATCCTGGATGAGCTGGAAGCCGCGGACAAAGAATTGGCGCAGATGCGCACCGGGCCCTGCGGCATAGTGCGGTTGGCCGCGCCCCTGGCAAGCGCGCAATACCTGTTGCCACAGATCCTGCCCGCCTTCCTTAAGCGCTACCCCATGATCAAGGTGCAGGTGGTGGTGACGGACCGCCCTGTGGACCTGTTCGAGGACAAGATCGACATCGCCATCCGCGTTCGCACCGAGCTGGGGAATGAGATGCTGACCATGCGAAAGCTCGCGACCGGCCATCGCGTGCTGGTGGCAAGCCCCGACTTTGTCGCCGAGCACGGCATAAGGGGCGATGACCCGAAAGCCTTGGCCGGTCTTGCCTTCCTGAGCTCCAACGAAAATTCGGTGCGCCAAAGCCATACGCTGGTGGGGCCCTCGGGCAAACGCGAGACCGTCAGTTTCGAGCCAAGGCTATGGACCACCGATTTCAATCTGGTGCGGGAGTCGGCCATCGCGGGTCTGGGCATCGCCTTCCTGCCGTCCCAGATGGTCCAGGCTGCGCTTGGGGATGGGCGGCTGGTGCGCATCCTGCCCGGTTGGCAGTCTGAGCCCACCACCATCCACCTGGTTTTTGCCAGTCAGAAGAGCCTTACCCCGGCAGGAAGGCTTCTGGTGGAATATCTAGCCGAGCATATGGAGCCAGTGATACGGCAAGGCATGGGCGGCCGCTGATCGCTACCAAGGCGGTCGCAGATATACCGCAGCCAAATTTCAATGCGCGGTCAATGGAACATGCTGGCCGGCATACACACACTGGGTTCCTCGCCAGATTTCCACCTGGTCGCCATCTTCGGCCAGGGCATGGCCGCGACGAATGGCGGCGTGGTCACTGATATGTTCGCTGCGGTGCACCGCGAATTCCTGGCTCCGCTTGACGATACGAATCTCGTAATTGTTCATGACGCGTCTCCCATTTCTGGAATGGGAAGCGTGCCGACACATCGCAAGGGTATCTCGCGATTTTAATGTTGCCTGCTCAAACAAGGTCGGTGGTGATGTTGCAGGTGTGCCGCGACGGACCAGTGGCTGGTGCGCCGTAATACCGGGATTTTCTTTATCTTCTTCTTGTTTTTGCACTCCACCAGCAGTCGGAGAGGACCGCCGCACACAGGGCTACCATGTCCACCGGCCTTCCCCTCAAAGGCTTTTCAACAGTTGGCCGACTTTGATCAAGTCCCCGGCGCGCAGTGAATCCGGCGGATTGTCTATGACTTTGTCACCATCTTTGAGGCCCATATCGACATCGACAGCCGTGCCGAAGTCCGTGTCGATGTGCACCCGATGAAAATCGATTCGGTTATTTTTGTTCACGGTCGCGACAAGCGTACCCTGGTCTCTGAACATCAGGGCCGTGACCGGGACCCGAACACCATGGGTGCCCTTTGCGATGCCAAAGCTCATGGTCGCATACTCTCCCGGTTTCAACAGATGGTCTGAATTGTCAATTTGGAACTGCACCAATTGCGTTCCGCTCTGACTCACGATGGCGTCTGCACTAGCCACGAGCTGGGCCGTGAATGTGTGGCCGGGCAGTTCCGGCACCGTAAAGCTCGCGGTCATGCCAGGGTTGATCAAATTGGAATAGTTCTGCGGAACCTGGACGTAGATGCGCAGCTTGCTCTGATCGGTCACGGTGAACAGCGGCGTTGCCGACGTGCTGCCGGCGGTCACAAGCTGGCCTACGTCCACCGAGCGGCTGGTCACGACACCGTCAAAGGGCGCAATGATATGCGTGTAGTTGAGATTGATCTGGGCGGTTTCCACCGCGGCCTTGTCCGTCTGAACCATGCCTTCGTCGGCGCCCACGGTTGCCTGCTGAGTCGTGAACTGTTGCGCCGAGATGGCATTCTGTTTCATTAGATACTCGTAGCGCTGCAGGTCGAGCTGGGCTTCGGTCAGGTTGGCGCTGTCGCGCGCAAGTTGGCCCTTGGCCTCATCGAGCGCGGCCTGATAGGGGCGGGGATCGATCTGTGCCAGCAATTGGCCTGTTTTGACTGACGCGCCGATGTCGGAATACCAGCGCTGCACATAACCGGTGACCTGGGCGTTGATTGTTGCGGTGTAAAAGGCCTGCGCCTGTCCGGGCAGGGATACACTGCCACCATTCGCCGCATGCAGGGTGATCAGCTGCACAACGGGAACTGCCTGTTTCTGGGTCCAGGCCTTGGTCTCGCTGGCATGAGCAAAACGGACCGCCAGTCCGGTCACGGCGACCGCCGCAAACATCAGCGCGGCCACCACCACGGTCCGCCTGAGTTTCGTTGAGACGGACGGATCCAGGACATCGGATTTCGATTCTATCGGTGTCATTGACTTGTCAGGCATAGGCTTCTCCTGCATTCGGCTGCTTCCGGCGCTTCCGTGCCTGCTCATGCACGATGCTGAAAACGACCGGTACGAACATCAATGTGGCGATGGTCGCGAATACCAGGCCGCCAATCACGGCGCGGCCCAGCGGCGCGTTCTGTTCGCCGCCTTCGCCGAGTCCAAGCGCCATGGGAACCATGCCAATGATCATCGCCGCCGCCGTCATCAGCACCGGCCTGCAACGGACAATGCCGGCCTCGATCGCGGATTTGATCGGGTCGCCGCTGGACCCTAGGCGCTCGCGCGCAAAACTGACGACAAGGATCGAATTCGCCGTGGCGACGCCCATGCACATCATGGCGCCGGTCAGGGCGGGCACCGAAAGGCTCGTTCCCGTCGCGAACAGGGACCATACGATGCCGGCCAGGGCCGCCGGTAGCGCGGTCACGATGATGAAGGGGTCCAGCCAGGACTGAAAGTTTACGACGATCAGCAGGTAGACCAACACGATAGCGCCGGCGATGCCGAAATAAAGGCTCGTGAAGGCGGTGTTCATCGTAGACACTTGGCCGCGCAGGGCGACTGTGTCTCCCTTGGGGAGCGTTTTCTTGCTACTGGCGAGGATGCGCTGCACGTCCTTGGCCACCGCTGCCAGATCGCGGTCTTGGGTTGCGGCATAAATATCCACCGACGGCAGGACATTGTAATGGGTGACCACGGCGGGAACCCCGGTCCTTCCGATTTTGCCCAATGCGCCCAATACCTGCGACGGACCACCACTTGCCGGCGTGACCGGGAGGTTTTCAATGGAAGCAAGCGTATCGGTCCGGTATTCGGGTGCCTGCGCCACAATCGGATAGGCCACACCGCTTTTCGGATCGACCCAGTAGGTGGGTGAGGTCGTGCTGGTGCCTGCCAGCGCCGTCGCCATGGCATCCGTCACATCACGCTCGGTCATGCCATATTGCGCCATCCGCGAACGATCGGCATCGATGGCGATCGCGGGATATTCATTCGATTGCTGCATGCGAACATCGACCAGGCCTGGAACCTCACGCAGCTGTTTCAAAAGGGTCTGGCCGAATTGCATCGACTGGTCTGCATGAGGCCCCACTATCTGCACGTCGATGGGCGCTGGCGTTCCGAAATTAAGGATCTGGCTTACGATGTCCGCGGGCGGGAAGGAAAATGTCGTACCGGGAAAATCATTTGCTAGCCGGACACGCAGTTCCTTGATGTAGCCGTCAGTGATATGGTGACCCTGGTTCAGACTTACGTATATATCTCCGTCCTGGTCCCCAATCAGGCCGGTATTGTTGTAGATCGTATTGATGGCGCTGGTGGGCAGGCCGATATTGTCGATGACGGACGCCAGTTCATTCGCCGGGATCGTATTGCGGATGTCGGCCTCGATCTCCCCAAAGAGTTTGCTGCTGTCTTCGATGCGCGTGCCCACGGGAGGACGGACATGCAGCGTTATCTGCCCGGCGTCGACTGAAGGAAAGAAGTTGGCCCCCAGAAACGGCACAAGTACGAATGTCGCCAGGACGAAGGCCAGGAACAGAGTGACGAAGCTGCGCCGATGATGCATCGCGACGGACAAAAGCCCTTGATAGCCCTCACGGGCGGTCTCGAATCCGTCTTCGAATTTCCTCTGCAGCCTTCCCAGGAACCCGCCTCCCGCCGAAACGCCGGCGGCATGCGCTCTCAGCATGTACATGGCCATGGTCGGGACGACGGTCCGCGACAGGATAAACGATGCGATCAGGGCGAAAACCACCGACATCGCCATGGGGATGAACAGGTAGCCGGCAACCCCTGGCAGCGAGAACATAGGCACAAAGACGATGCAGATGCAGAATGTCGAGACGAAGGCCGGCGTGGCGATCTGCGCGGCGCCATCCATGATGGCGTCCCTCACGGGCTTTCCCTGCTCCAGGTGCCAATTGATATTCTCGATGGTGACGGTCGCGTCGTCGACCAGGATGCCGACGGCGAGCGCCAGGCCGCCCAGCGTCATGATGTTAAGGGTCTGGCCGGTTGCCCAAAGCGCGATCAATGCACTCAGAACCGCGAGGGGAATCGACAGCGCGATAATGACTGTGGAGCGCCAGCTGCCGAGGAACAGCAGGACCATCATGCTGGTGAGCGCGGCCGCGATCGTGCCCTCCCGTATCACACCACCGACCGCGGCTTTGACGAACACGGATTGATCGTTGAGTGTTGTAATCTTGAGCGAGCTCGGCAGTTGCTGTTTGAGCAATGGCAGTTTCGCCAACACGCCCTGGACGATGTTCAGAGTCGAAGCCGATCCGTTCTTGAGGACTGTTGTCAGCACCGCCCGGATACCATTGACATGCACGACGTTTTGCTGCGGCGGGTAACCGTCGCGCACATGTCCCACGTCGCGCATATATATGGTGGCGCCGTTTACTGTCTTGACTGGAAGACTGTTGAAATCCGGAATGGTCGAGGCCGAGTTGTTCAGTTGAACCATGTAAAGGTAGGACCCGATCTTGGTGGTTCCCACCGGTTCGACTTGGTCTTGGGCGGCAAGCGCCGTTTCGACATCCGTGGCGGAAAGCCCGTCCGCCTGCATCGTCTGGGGATTGAGATCCACCTGTATCTCACGCGTCTTGCCGCCATAAGAGTAGGGAATTGCGGCGCCCGGTACGGTCGTAAGCTGGGGCCTAATGAAATTCTGGGAAAGATCGAGCACCCGCTGTTCCGACAGGACCTCGCTCGACTCGGCCAGTTGCAGAATGGGAACCGTCGAAGCGTTGTATTCCAGGATGAGCGGCGGCTGGGTCCCCGTGGGCATCTGCCGGATGGCGGTCTGGGAAAGCGCCGTCACCTGCGCGCTTGCCGTGCGGACGTCGACGCTGGGCTGGAAGTATATCTTGACGATACCCATTCCGTACATCGATTGGCTTTCGGTATGTTCGATGTTGTTCACGGTCGTGGTTAATGAACGCTCATAAGGAGCGATGATCCGCTTAGACATGTCGTCGGGGGAGAGGCCGGCAAACTGGAACGCAACGCCGATTACCGGAATGTTGATATCGGGAAAGATGTCGACTGGCATTTTGCTGGCCGCCATGGGCCCGAAAATCAGGAGCAGCAATGCCATCACGACAAAAGTGAGCGGCCGCTCCAAGGCGACTTTTACGATCCAGGTCATTGGCCGGCCGGCCCTTCGCCCATTTTACTGGGTTTCCCCAATATCTCTGTCATTGTTGGCCGCATCGGATCATCTCAAGCCCTGTTGGCCTGATAAAACTAGGACGCGATCAGGACTCGCAGAATGGCCCGAGGCGCAAATGGCTGTTGCAGAGAGAGGCATGGCCAGGCCGCAATCCAGATTGAGAAAAGTTTAGAGAGATGACTTTTCCAGAGTGCGCCGCTCAATCGGTTGACGAGCGAAATTACTGGCTTGATCGGTCTTGGAATCGTCGATGCGCCTGGCATAGCGCCGGGCCAGACTGGCGCACACGAACAGCTGAGCCTGGTGGAATATCATCAATGGCAGCACAATCAATCCCGCCACATGTCCAGAAAACAGGATGTTGGCCATGGGCAGCCCGCTCGCCATGCTCTTCTTGGAGCCGCAAAACACAATGGCAATCTCCTCTTTGGTCGAAAAGCCGAGCCAGCGGCTGGCAAACATCGTCGTTGCAATCACCGCACCCAACATCACAAGATCCAGCGCCAGTACCGCGCCCAGGTCGGCCGCCGAGATCAGCCGCCAGACCCCGGCCGCCGATCCCTCACTGAACGCCGAATACACGATTACCAGTATTGATCCGCGATCGAAGATGTTCGTGACCAGGTGATGGCGTTCCAGCCAGCCGCCGATGAAGGGCCGGGCCGCCTGCCCCAGGGCGAAGGGCAGCAGGATCTGCAGCCCGATATCTTCAAGGCTTCCGGCTGGCAGGCCATGGCGGCCGGTAAATGCCAGCGAGGCCAGAAGCGGGGTCAAAACCACGCCCACTACATTGGAGAATGACGCGCTGCAGAGTGCGGCCGGAACATCGCCCCGTGCAATAGAGGTGAACGCGATGGAAGATTGCACGGTGGAGGGTAGAAGCGTCAGGAAAACCAGGCCCGAGACCAGCGCCGCCGGCAGATAGGGCTTTGCGATATGGCCGACAATCAGGCCGATTGCGGGAAAGAGCAGAAATGTGCTCGCAAATACCAGTCCTTGCAGCCGCCAGTTGACCAAACCAGCCCAGATCGCCGACGGGGCCAGGCGTGCTCCATAAAGGAAGAAGAGGCCCGAAACGGCGGCATAGGCCAGACCATTGACCAGGTGCTGGGAGGAACCGCGTGCCGGCAGGACAAGACCCAATACCACCATGCTGAGCAGCATTAGCAGGTAGGGATCAACGGGAAGGCGGGCGACGAGGAGCCTGGCTTTGGTCACAGCGGTGACGTAAGCGCCGGCCAGGCTATAAGCAATTGCGATAACTAAGATATCAGTTATCATATCTCATGATGATAAACCTCTCGATTCATCCCGATCTGCTGCGCAGCTTCGCGGCAATCGCCGCCGCGGGTTCCTTCAGCGGCGCAGCACGGACGCTGGGACTGAGGCAATCCACCGTAAGCCAGCATCTTCAGAAGCTGGAGGCCGCAACAGGCCGGCTCCTCATCGACCGCGACACCCATGGACTGCGCGTCACGCCGGAGGGTGAAGCGGTTCTCGAACATGCGCGCGGAGTTCTCGAAGAATATAGCCGCCTGGCCGAATTTCTCCGGGGCGTACCGTTGCGTGGCCGATTGCGGTTTGGGACATCGGAAGATTTTGTGCTTTCCGCGCTGCCGGATGTGCTGGCCGCCTTTGTGCGGCGGCATCCCGAAGTCGACATGGAGCTGACCGCGGGCCTGAGCGAGGACCTTTATCGGGCCTTCGATGACGGCAAGCTCGACATCATCTTCGTCAAGCGAAGAGCAGGTGACCGCCGCGGCACAGTCGCGTGGCGCGAGGCGATAGCGTGGACGGCGCGGCCCGACTATCGCATGGACAACAGCGTACCCATTCCACTCCTGCTTTATCCGGCGCCGAGTTTGACGCGGACCAAAGCCATCGAGGCTCTGGAGAAAGCGCGGCGCGGATGGCGCATTGCTTTCACCAGCGGAAGTCTCAGCGCTCTCACCGCCGCCGCTCGGGCGGGCCTTGGCCTGATGCCCCATTCCGCAAAGTTGATGCCGCAAGGACTGGCGGTCATCGCGCCTGGCCGAAACCTGCCGCGGATGCCTGACATCGAGTTCGTCATCCTGGGTCCCGGCGGCCGAAATCCTGTCTTTGACGCTTTGACCGCGGTCATCCTGCAATGGGCTTTCCACGCCCGGACCAGGGCGCTACCTTGACGGCGTGTGTCCTCATGGGCTTTCGCATGTGGGCGACGCAGAAGGTCTAGCGGCCGCTACCAAGTCCTGCTTTTCTCGCGAGCAACCCGCCGATGGAGGACCAGTCCTTGTCGCCGAGGCCGGCAGTCTCTGCCTCGATGAAATGATCATGCACCAGGCTTGCGAGCGGAAGTGACGCTGACAAATTGCGGCTTGCATCAAGCGCGAGCCTGACGTCCTTCATGCCAAGACGCAGCGGAAACCCCGCCGGCTCGAACCGCTCATGCAGAATTGCGTCGCCATAGCCCTGATAGACCGGGCAGGCAAAGAGGGACGTGGAAAGCACGTCATGGAAGATGTGCGGATCGACTCCACCTTTGCGCACAAGCGTGAACGCTTCGCTCAGGCTTTCGATTGCGCCGGCAAGCATGAAGTTTCCGGCAATCTTGAACAGGTTGGCCTGTACCGGCACGTCTCCCACCACCGTCATCCGGCGGCCGATGCTTTGGAGCAGGGGGCGGACCATGGCAATATCGGTATTGGCGCCAGCGGCGACGACAACCAGGTTTCCGGCCGCGGCGACATTCGGGCGGCCGAAAACCGGCGCGGCGACATATCCGATACGCCGGGTTTCATGCGCCGCTGTCAGTTTGCGCGCGAGATCGAGTGAAATCGTCGCAAGATTGACGTGCACAAGACCGCTCGGGGCACGTGACAACAGGGGGCCGGCAAGCCCAACCTCTTCGATGGCGCTGTCATTTGCCAGCATGGAGAACAGGACGTCGGTCTGCAAAGCGCCGCCGGGCTCTTGCGCGATGCTGGCGCCCTTTTTTGCCAGGGCGATCGCGGGCTCGGATGACCGGTTCCAGACCACCAGTTCGTGGCCGGCTTTCATGAGATTTTCGGCGATGCCGGATCCCATTTGCCCCAGCCCGATAAATCCGATCTTCATGTTGCCTACCTTTTCGGAATGTTGAGAGACAGGCGCGACCTGGCGCGGACCGGCGGCGCCATGAATTCGGGCCCGACAGGATCGGTGACCTCTTCGCGGAGAATGCGAACTATTTCCGCCAGGTCATGTTCGTCAATGCGCCATCCGCTTACCGCGTCGACTGGCGCCAGCTGATCGGGCCGGCGTGCACCCCAGAGGGCGGATGTCATGCCGGTGTCCAGGCTCCAGCGGACGGCGAGGTCGATGACGCGCTTGCCGTATCGTTCGTTTGCCAGCTTTTCCAGCCTCGACACTGCCGCGAGATACTGGTTGAAGCGTGGCTGCCGGAATTTGGGGTCAGTCTGCCGCAGATCGTCGCCGCCGAAACGGCTGTCCGGCCGCATGCTGCCGGACAAAAGTCCCCGGCAAAGGGCGCCGTAGCCCAGCATCGCGATGGCATGTGCCTGGCAATAGGGCAATATATCGCGTTCGATGGCGCGCTCGAACAGATTGTACGGCTGCTGCGCTACATGCAGCGGCGCGTACTTCCGGAAATCTTCCATCTGGGAAACGGAAAAGTTGCTGACGCCTATAGCGCGTATTTTGCCCTGTTCCAGCAATTCCCGCATGGCATTGGCGGTTTCCTCCAACGGCGTCACGGGGTCCGGCCAGTGGATCTGGTAAATGTCGATATGATCGGTCCGAAGGCGTTTCAGTGAAGCTTCGACTTCCTGGAATATGCTGACGCGGCTTGCGTTGCGGAATGGCTTTCCATCCTTCCAGCCGAGGCCGACTTTTGTCGCGATGATCGCCCGATCGCGTCGCCCGCCAGTCAGCGCCTTGCCCACAACCTCCTCCGAATGTCCAAAGCCATAAACCGGCGCGGTATCGATGAGGTTGATGCCGTGATCGAATGCGGCCTGGATGGTGCGGATGGCTTGGGCTTCATCGCTGCCGCCCCACATCCATCCGCCGATCGCCCAGGTGCCCAATCCGACACGTGATATGCGCATGTCCGTGCCAGTGATCTGAGCGGTCTCCAGCGTGCTGGTTGCGGGAAGAATTTTGTCCATAAGAGTGTTCCTTTGCGTGATTGAATGTCGTTCAGCCGCCGCGGGCGCTGACACGCCAGACGACATTGCCGACGTCGTCCGCGATCAGCAATGCGCCCTTGTTGTCGAAGGCGAGACCGACGGGCCGTCCCTGGGATTTCTTCTGGTCCGGCGTGAGGAAGCCTGTCACGACATCCTGCGGCGGGCCGCTTGGCCGGCCAGCCCGGAACGGCACATAAACGACCTTGTAGCCGTTGAGCGGACTGCGATCCCAACTGCCGTGTTCGGCGATGAAGACGCCGGCGCGATACCGTGCCGGCAGGCTCGAGGCCTGGCTGAAGGCGATGCCGAGCGGCGCCACATGCGAGCTCAGCGCATAGTCGGGCACGATAGCCTTGGCGACCAGGTCTGGACGCTCGGGTTCGACACGGATGTCCACATGCTGGCCGAAGTAGCTGTAGGGCCAGCCATAGAAGGCGCCTTCACGTACCGCGGTGAGATAATCAGGCACTAGATTCGGACCGATTTCATCGCGCTCGTTAACGATGGCCCAGAGTTTCCCGGTCTGCGGTTCGAAGGCGACACCCGTCGGATTGCGCAGTCCGGAGGCATACATGCGCTTGAAGCCGGTCCGGCGGTCCACTTCCCAGATCGCCGCGCGACCTGCCTCGGCCGCCATGCCGTTCTCGGTGATATTGCTGTTGGATCCAACGCCAACAAACAGCTTCGAGCCGTCCGGGCTCGCGGCCAGACTCTTGGTCCAGTGATGGTCGATCGGTCCTGCCGGCAGATCGGTGAGCTTGACGCCGGGAGAAGTGATGGTTTCCCCGGAGGTGTAGGAAAAGCGCAGGATCGCATCGGTGTCGGCCACATAAAGATCATTGCCGACCAGCACCACGCCAAAAGGTGAGTTGAGATGATCGATAAAGACGGTTCTGACATCGGGCTTTCCGCTGCCGGTGCTGTCCCTGAGCAGGATGATGCGATTGCCGCCGGGCGCGGAGGATCCCGCCAGCGCCTTCACTTTGCCTTCGATATAGTCCTTGGGCCGATAGATCGGCGCTTCCGGGCCGTTGCTTTCAACAACCAGCACATCGCCGTTTGGCAGGGCATAGACCATGCGGGGATGTTCGAAGCCGGTGGCGAAAGCCTGGATCTGCAACCCGGCCGGCACGGCGGGGGTCTTACCGTCAGACCATCCCACACCCGGCGGCACCCGCATCGGCGGCACAAGATATTGCTGGGGCGCCGGCAGAACCGGATGCGCGCCATATTGTGTGCTGGGGGAAGCGATGTCGTGATCGGAGGCGCTGCCCAGCAGCACGGCAAGTGCACCGCCCATCAGAAGAGTGTGCATGTTCATGACCGTTCTCCTTCCGCTGAGAATGATGGCGCGATGCCGATGCTCCAGCCGCGCCACCAGCCGAGAGCCAGCAGAATGGCAGTGACAATGCCGGACAGGATCACGCCCTGGGGGACGACGGCGGTGTAGGCGTCACGGCTGTGCACGAAGGCATTCAGGATGGACAGAAGGGTTGCACCGGTGAAGCCGCAGAAACGCGCCCAGTCGATTGCAGAAATGCGATGCTGGACAGCGTCGAAAATCAGCGCAACCGCCGCGGCCGCCGCCAATGCGAGACCGGCGGTGATCAGCCAGATGGAGAAATTTTCCCACTGGAAAAGATCGGACTGGGCATAGGCAACATCGGTGGCAAAGGCGCCGATCAACAGGGTAGCGCCAAGCCCCACGATTCGGGGATGTATCGCAGATCGGATGCGGGACATTCCTTTGCGCATCGGGATATTGCCCCACATGATGTACGGCGCTGGCAGTTCCCCATGCACAAAGGGAGTCCGTTTCACCGCGCTGGCTGTTGAGAATTTTCTGTCCATCGATTTCTCCTTTGGTTGTTAGTGATTGCTGTTCCGATCTCTTTATGCCGCTAGTCGCTTTCCGAACCTGGTGCGCGTGTGACCCACAACACGCCGATGAAAAGTCCCTGGGCGCGCGGAAGAAAAACCAGCGCCACGCCGCAGAAGAATGCGGCCCAGCTGGTTACGCCGATCCAGAAAGGAAGAATCGCGCCGAGGTTGACGAAAAAGATCAGGGGAAGGAACAGATGGCCGACCACAATGAGGGTGAGCCAGGGAGCGGCGTCATCGGCACGAATGGAACTGAAGTCCGCGCCGCAGGCGGGACAGCGCTGAACCTGTTTGAGGTAGCTCTGAAACAGAGGCGTGCGCCCGCAACTGGGGCACCGGCCAAGAAAGCCGCGCCGCATGGCCAGCGCCAGGGGGACGTCGTCATGACGCGGCGGTGAGGCGGTCGACAGAATTTCGCTTCCCATGTGCGTTCCTTGCGCATTGCGCGGCTTGAACGAAGGGGAAGTTAGGATCGGCCGCCGCTCAGCTGAATGGCCGCGCGCGCAAATGACTGTTGCGCAAAAGGGTCATGCCGATTGTTTTGCTTTCCGGCCGCGCAAATCGGCGTATCAGCGGTCCCAATAAGGCGGGTGCCCGAACCGATGTGCCAGGAAGGAAATAAAGGCTTTGACCTTGGGCGCGACGATCTTTTTGGGAGAATAGATGGCCCAGATTGCGCGTTCCGGTCCGGCGGCAATCAACCACTCAAGTTCGGGGAATATCGGGATCAACCGGCCTGAAACGATATCCTCGCTTACCAGCCAGGTCGGCAAAAGGGCGATGCCAAATCCGGCGATGGCGCAGTCTCGCAGCGTTTCGGAATGATTGGCTCGCAGATGTCCGCTGATCGGAATTTCCCGGACTTCACCGGCGGGGGCGCCTGGTTCGCGAAAATACCAGGCGCCGGCCGGCTGCAGCGCGAATGCCAGGCATTCGTGATCTTGCAGGTCTTGCGGATTGCGTAGGGCAGGGCGGTCCTGAATATAGCTTTTGCTGGCGACCGCGACCCGGCGATGCGGTGCCAATCTTTTGGCGATCAGCGATGAGTCACCCAACGCTCCGATCCGTATTGCAACATCCGCACCGGAATCGATCAGGTCCACGGTTTCGTCCGTCAGCGTAGCATCAAGGCGAATGTTGGGATTTTCCGACAGAAAATCCTTCATGTGCGGCATCACATGCCGGCGGCCGAAGGTGCTGGGGATGTTGATGCGCAAAAGCCCCTGCGGCTGCGCGTTGAGCGATGTGGCTTCATCGCGTGCTTGCTCGAGTTCCGCCAGGATCGTGGTCGCCCGGTCATAGAATATCTTGCCGGCTTCGGTCAGATGGTTGTGCCGGGTCGAGCGGTTGAAGAGCGCTGCGCCCAAATCATCTTCCAGCGAAGTGACATAGCGCGAGACAGTCGAGACCTTGATCCCGGCCTCGGCTGCCGCCTTAGAGAAACTGCCCAGCTCGACGGAGCGGACAAAGGCTTTCATCGCCGCGAAATAGTCCATCCCGGCATTATATCTCTTTCCGCAAAAATCCTTTGTCCCTTGAGCCATTCCGGCCGTGCCGACGGCCGGTTACCTTACAACGGTTGGCCTTTTCCAAATAATTTTGTGCTTTCAAATATTTACGCCGATCGGACGCCAAAATGCTGACGGGATTTCTTATTCTGATGGTCTTTGAACTCCTGGGTGAATTGCTGCAGGCGGCTTTTCAGATGCCAGTCCCCGGATCCGTCATCGGCATGTTCCTTTTAGCCGCAGCCCTGATCATCACCGAAAATGGCGCTGTGCCTGCGGTGACGGCGGTGCTGAAGGACCTGAAGCGTCTGTCACATTTTCTCCTGTCCTGGATGGGGCTGTTTTTTGTCCCAGTCGGGGCCGGCCTTCTGGCCGAAAGGGATTTGCTCACGCGCGAATGGTTCCCCGTCCTTGCCGCGGTCACGGGCTCAACCATCATCAGCATATTGACCACGGGTCTGGTCATGCACTTCTTGCTGCGCCCGCAGCCCGTCCATAGCCCTCAGCCGGGGCGAGTGCGGCCATGAGCGGGTTTGCAACGCATCTCTGGCCGCTGCTGGTGGGCAACCCGCTCATCTGGTTGGCTCTGACACTCGGCGGCTATCTCGCCGGCCGAGCGCTCCAAAATTCATCTGGTGGAGTGCCTTTCGTCAATCCGGTGCTGGTCGCGATTGCAGTCGTGATGGCTGCCCTAGCGGCGACAGGCACCTCCTATCGCACCTACTTTGCTGGGGCGCAGCTCATCCACTTTCTGCTCGGGCCCGCCACGATCGCGTTGGCCGTTCCCCTTGCCAGGCATTTTGCGTTGATAAGAGACAATCTTCGGAGCGTCGGCTTGGCCCTGCTGGCTGGATCGGCAAGCGCCATCATCAGCAGCGTCGCTATTGTGCATTTGTGCGGAGGTCCGCATGTGATTGCGCTTTCCATGGCGCCGAAAGCGGCGACAACGCCCATTGCCATGGCGGTTTCCAAACAGATAGGTGGCATGCCCGAGCTAACCGCCAGCGTCGCCATTCTGGGCGGGATCACGGCGGCCATCGCCGGCCAGTGGATGTTAAAGATGCTCGCGATTTCGGACTGGCGCGCGCAGGGCCTTGCCGCGGGCGTCGCCGGCAGCGGAATCGCAGCTGCCCATGTCGCGGCCCGCAATGAGACAGGCGCCGCCTTCGCCGCAATCGGGGTTGGCATGAACGGGCTTTTGACAGCATTGCTTGTGCCCCTGTTGGTGGCGCTTTGGCACTGAGGCGGGAGAGCAACGCGCTCGCAGCATGTCCCTTCCGGCAATAGTCGTTTGCGCCGCGAGGGATTTTAAGGGCCTCACGGGCGATTTATCTTTCTCGTAGTTGATGGACGACAGCAATGGTCCAGACAACAAGGAGCCCAAAATGGAGGATGATAATGATGACAAATTTTGTTCTGCTCGCCACCCCGTTCGTGATGTTCGTGGCGATCGGCGTGGCGGTTTCGGGAGGTCACTCCCGGCACTCTTCCGCGGTCGTCGTCCGCGGATTGCGGCGCGGTCTGGCGCGGCGCCGGTATTTCTCCTCGCCCTTCTAATGGGCGTGGTGGCTCCTGGTGGACACGCGTCCGCCCGAGACCATGGCCTGGTCGCAATGAATTTCGATTTGTGGTGCCAGGAGGAAGCACACCTGCCTGTTCATCGGTGCGATAAGCGAACGGCTGTTGACGAGAAAGCTTTTGAGGACTTTCAGCGCGCAATCAGCCCTTACGAAGCCCAGAATTTGCGCGCGGCCGAGCAGGAGCAGTGGCTGAAGCAGAATTTCATGGATAATGATCCCATCGACAATCCCGCGACAGACGGCCCCAGGGACTAGATGCAGAGCCGGCTACCGCGTCCCGTAATTGCCCCATTCTTTTGCTTTCGGAACGCGGATTCGAACCGATTGGACGTCGTAGAAATTCTGCAAGTTTCCGCGAGGGCCAGAGCAGTATAGCGAAACCTTGATCGTTGGATTTCGTAGCGGCCTAGGGGACTCCCGCGAATTTCCGGCGGGAAACGGCGCCAATATCGTAGAATCGGCTGTGGAAGCAGTGCAGCGCGAATCGGTCTCAGGGGCGTTGTGCCCAATAACAGGGAAGAATACGGGGAAAAATCGGGAAAATGGCCTTCCCAGCCCTGGGATTCGTCAAGAAGTGCAATGTTTCCGGGCCTTTTTCGCACATTTCCAGTTTTTGAATAACAGGGAACCAAATTTGCAATAACAGGGAAACGGCACAAAATGACAAGGCAAGAACAGGGCCGCCGTAGGCGCGCCAGCTTGAGCTAATTGGGGTGCGCCGTGACCGGTCTCAGGATCGAATATAAGGACCCTAAGGGGCTAAAACCGCGTGCCCGCAATCCCAGGACCGACTCGAAAAAGCAGATCCGGCAGATCGCCGCAAGCATCGAACAGTTCGGGTTCGTGAGCCCGGTCCTAATGAACGCGAATGACAGGATAATTACCGGCTACAGCCGGGTTGCCGCAGCCATCCGTGTCGTCTGGCTTGCCGCTCTATTAGCAACCCTGGTCCTTCCTGCCCGTGCTGCCGATATAAAGATAATGGTTCCTGGTCCGACATTCGCCGGGATGAACGCGTTGGCACAATCCTTCAACACAGAAAATGCGCCGGCTCTGAAAGCGGTGTTGATCGGCGGCACGGTGGGGACCATTCAGAAAAATGTGGCGACAGGGATGCCGGCAGACATAGTCGTTCTACCGGCGGCGGACATGGACGTTCTGGAGAAAGCCGGCGGCATACAGCTCGGCAGCCGGGTCGAGCTCGGACGAGTTCCCTTCGGTCTCGCGGTACGCAGTGGTGCTCCTCATCCCGATATATCGACGCCGGAAAAATTTCGCACGGTGCTCCTCGCGGCCAAGTCCGTTTCCTACAATGATCCCGCGATCGGCAGTCTGGGTGGCGTCATAGTCGCGCAAATTCTAGCACGACCGGAATTTGCTGGGGTCAGAGCTACGCCTAGCGGCGGTGCACGCACGGTAAAGGATGGCAATGCTGAAATTGCGCTGCAGTCGTTGAGTGAACTGGTTGGTCGCGACGGCGTGGAACTCGTGGGATTGGTGCCTGCCTACCTGGATGCGCACATGGACTTCTCCACGGCAGTTCTTTCCCACCCCACAGAGCCAGCCGGCGCTGCGAAGTTTCTCCATTACATCACGCGCCCTGAAGCGACCATCATTTGGAAAGCTTATGGCGTCGATCGCTGAGACGTAGACTGACTTATTGATTTCTCTCAATCGGACCACGAGTGCGTATGCTACACCGCAACACCCTCGACGGATTCGCAATTAGTACTACCGAATAGAATTTTCGGCAGGGCCTAGGCATCGCGAAAAAATGACAAACTCTGCAAAGCATTTTCAGACGCTTGGACTTTGCTTTGTAATCGCCGTGTTCCTAATCGGCGGGATCGCGCACTTTGTTTATATCGATTTGTTCATACGCGTCGTACCGAGCTACATACGTTATCCAAAGGATGTTGTTCTCTTCACCGGAGTATGTGAACTTGTTGGAGTAATGGGGCTGCTTTTCAAACCATTACGCCAATTGGCGGGTTGGGCATTTGCGCTCTATCTCGTTTGCGTGATGCCTGTACACATCGACATGCTAGTGCATGCTGACCGCTGGAAAAATCTGGGCTTAGTTTTCTTATGGGTTCGGCCTTTCTTTCAGCCGGTGCTGATCATTATTGTGATCCTGTCAACAAGACCCGTCGCTGCGCAGACTTAGAAGCGCCCGGCTTGGCGGAGCTCATTTTCATTCGTAGGGCGTTGCTCGGTTCGAACAGGGAATTTGATAGCGGGAACAGGCTAGGGGATCGAACGCCCTCGACACACCTTCATGCAACGGAATGGCACTCAGGCGGTTGTATCTCGTGTTCATCCCGGAAGGACTTCCTATGGCGAAGAAAGACGCGTTTGGTCGGCAGGTTTCGGCAAACAAACCTGAAGCGGTACAGCGGTCTGGTAAAGGTCGGCAAGGGGTCCTGAATGACCAAAAAGACTCGGGCAAGCAAAGTGCGAACCCGCATCGCGAGCACCAAGACCGGCATGGCACCGGCGAGGGAGAAACTGGTATGCAACCTGGCGCTGGACATCCACGCGGTCGGTGAATCTGTCGATCGATGACGAAACGAGTGCCTAGGTTCGTTGAGTGTTCGACGCTATGCACCCCGCACGCCTTCAGATCTGGATGTTTGCCGTAGAACTCTTTCTTAAATCTCTTGGTGAAGTTATTTTATCGCCGTCCACGGCGCGACATCTTCGGCAAAGATCTGGACCAAGGCGCGTTCTTTTTGGTTCGTTTGAAACTTGCTTAGTTCTCATTAGGTGGACGGTAGCGACACACCTAATGAATTTAGCTTGTAGGCCAGTGTATAACGTTCTTCGTAGCAGTTGCGCGTGGGCACGTTGCCTCGATGCAGCACCGCGCCGCGCGCGACCACCAGGCGCCCGGGGCGCGGCGTGATCGCAAGTTCAGCATCCTCTTCATCGTTGTAATAGATGGTCTCACCGCCCCAATCGGGTTTCCATTCCAGGTTCGCGTAGTAAAGCACGGTGACATGCTGCTCGTGAGCGGCGCAATCACGGTGGACGTAGTAACTGTCGCCATAGACGCTGCAATTGACGTAGGCGCGCTGGTTGGCAAATTGTTCGTCCGGGAACAATCGTTCGACTGTCTGCCTCAAGCCACAGAGAAATGGGTCGACAGCAATTCTGTCCGCCGGAATATCAGAAACCGCGGCGAGGCCTGGTACACCGGGCCGGCTTTTTTCCTTACGTACATAATGCAAGGTTCTCGCGAGCGTGGCGACCTGTTTCACCATCATTGCGTCAATCATGTTGTCACAGACGAAAAGTTCACGACCTGAGATCAACGACTTGCGGATTTTGGGTTCTGTCATGTCTTCTCTCGAATGGCACGGCGCGCGGCAGCAATAATGTTTCACGGACCACCCAATGGCAACGGGTGCCGTCGGTGGCGGTAGTTGTTGGCAAGGCATGAATGAAGCACACTCGGCCGCACAAAAGATGCGAGGAGGGGTTATGAAATTCTGGAAGATTGGTCTGGCGCTGGTGTTGCTGGCGGCGCCGGCGTTTGCGGCGCTGCCGCGTCAGCCGGGTGAATATCCTCCGACCCAGGATTCGCTGCCGCAGCTTGGCGTGCCGAAGGGCAAGCTGATCGGACCGCTGGAATTCCACAGCAAGATCATTGAAGGCACGGTCAGGCGCTACTGGATCTATGTGCCGGCGCATTATGATCCGAAAGACCCGCCCAACCTGCTGGTGTTCCAGGACGGCCAGCGCGCCATCAATCCGCAAGGCCCGCTGAACATTCCGGTAGTGCTCGATAACCTGATCGCCAAAGGCGACATTCCGGCTACCATCGGCATCTTCATTACGCCCGGCAACACCGGCACCGAGCACTATCCCGACAATCTGGGTACCGGCAATCCCAACCATCGCGCGCCGGAATATGATGCGCTCAGCGACGCCTATACGCGATTCCTGACCGAGGAAATGCTGCCCGAGATCGCCAAGAGCTATAAATTTACCGACGATCCCAGACGGCGCGCCATCGGTGGCACCTCCAGCGGCGCGATCTGCGCCTGGACAGTGGCGTGGAACAGGCCCGATGCCTTCGGCAATGTGATCAGCATGATCGGCAGCTATACCTCGATCGGCTATCACCCCGCGACCGCCGATCATCCGATGACGCCGGGCGGCGATACCTATCCTGGCCTGATCCGGCGCAACCCCATCCGGCCCATCCGCATCTTCCTGCAGGACGGCACCAACGACCTCAACAACGAGTTCGGCAATTGGCACCTGGCGAACGAACAGATGCTGTCGTCCCTGCAGTGGGCCAATGCCAACGTCGACATGAAGAACATCCCGGGCGCGCGCTATGACGTGCGCTATGAATGGGGTGATGGCGCCCATTCCGATGTGCATGGCGGCTGGCTGTTGCCTGGCATCCTGCGCTGGATGTTCGGCAAGTGAGCCGCAAATAACGATCGCCGACAGGCGATTGCCCGGCGAACGCCCGAAGCGCAAGTGTAAGGGCAGGCGGCTGCCATCCTCCGGCGCGTCGGGGCAACCTACGGGCACTGCGCGTGCGCCGCCACCGGCTTTTCTGGTTGTGAATTGTCGCAATTTGCGCAGACGCCGCCGAGCCAGGAACCCGGCTTGGCGCGGCCGCTCTCTGTGAGGCCATTGGAGTTCTAACCTATTGATCGCGCTAACAATATGGTGCATGTCTTTCCTATTGTTGCGGCGCAATAGGCGAATGTAAAAATTGTGAAATCGTCCGTTTTTGCTTGGAAGTTAGCGATATCTTGGCTGTAGACTCCCATGTGCGCCGATCCTAGAAGTCGGCATGTGATGGGCGGAAGTATGCGGATGTCTTTGTTTCAACACGCCGGTTTGGTTCAAAACGTCGAGAGCATTTTTTGTCTTGGGCTTTTTGGCAGCGCTGCCAAAACGGAGCGGGCATAGATGTTGTTTGACCGGAAGGGCGGATTTGCCGTTGGCGCCGCTGCTGTTGCGGGATTGATGGGATTTTGGGGTGCGGCTGCCGCTGACACCACGGCGCAGCTTGCGTCCAATGTGTCTTCCACCGTGCCTGGCGCGACCGTGTCTTCGTCGGTGCCGGCGATGATCACGCCCGACGATCACAAGCACATGCTGATGCAGTACTGCACGGCCTGTCACAACGACAAAGCCAAGACCGCGGGCATGTCGGTGGTGCCACTGGATGCCAACAATC
>Ga0182024_10001060_pt1 | contig 71404 bp, 52 predicted proteins | sample P32metaG_FD_120480 | JGI IMG/M metagenome (GOLD analysis project Ga0182024, IMG submission 120480) | Permafrost microbial communities from Stordalen Mire, Sweden - P3-2 metaG (Illumina Assembly) | ecosystem: Environmental > Terrestrial > Soil > Wetlands > Permafrost | place: Sweden: Stordalen...
AGCGCACAGGCCGCAGGGTCCGTTGTGCGCGAGTCAGGAAAAAGCGCACAGGCCGCAGGGTCCGTTGTGCGCGAGTCAGGAAAAAGCGCACAGGCCGCAGGGTCCGTTGTGCGCGAGTCAGCAAGCCAAACATGGATCGATTGATGTCAGAATAGCGGACCGCATCAACGGTTGTTCTTCTTCTCATTGCGCCGGATCGCCGCCGAAAGCAGCATCAGGCGCTCCGCGTCCTTATCCCTTCCCATGATCCTGAGCAACGCCGCATGATCCTCCATGGTTCGGGCCAGCAGCGGACTGGTGAGCCCGAGCTTGCTCTCGCGGATCTTTTCCGCAAGCCTGAACCTCGGTTCTGCCAGCGCGTACTTCCCTTCCCCAACGTAGGTCAGGGCCAGGCTGTGCAGCGCATCGGCCAGTTCGGCGTTATCGATTCCGCCATCCGTCTCACGAATATCGGCGCACCGTTTCAGCGGCCCTTCGGCATCGACGAAGTTCTTCATCGTACGCAGCGAATCGCCTATCAGGCACAGCGCCGCAGCGGCCTGAACGCTGGTCCCGCCCAGCGAGGTTTCATAGGACGGCAGAGCCTTGCGCCCATAGACCAGCGCCTCACTCAGATGGCCGCCGGCAAGCATGAGGCTCGCGATGTCGAAGGTCACGTTGGCGGCTTCGACGCTGTCTTCGCCATTGGCTTTTCCCACGATCAGGAGAGCCCTCCGATAGGCTTTTTCCGCGTCGCTGAACTTCTTCTCCGCGGTGTAGACCTGCCCGAGGCTCTCCAGTGTGACGCCAACGCGCCAGTCGTCCGCCGCGAAGCGCTCGGCCTCGTGAACGGCCTTCAGAAAAATCTGTTCCGCTTTAAGATATTCGGTGCTTCCGGCGGCGTGCTGACCCTGCGTCACCAGGTCTTTCCAGGCGTCTTCGGCCTCCTGAGCCCGAGCCGCCGGCACAATGACGGCCATCGAGAGCGTCGCGCCCGCTGTCAGTAAACGAAATACGAGTGAGCGAAAACCCAGATGATTTCAGGATATCCGATTGGTGAGCGTTAGTGCGGCCCGAACCCCGCCGTCCGAACCAGGGGCGCGACGGCAGCCGTTCGGATCGCTTCAATCAATCCCGGATAGTCCGACCGTTTCCAGAGGGAGGGGGACTCTCCGTCCATCAATTCGATTCGGATCACTTCGGATTCCAAGTGCGCGGACATGTACAAAGCACGAATTTCCGGCCGCAATCTGCGAAGTCTGCCCACCAGTTCAGGCCCACTGTCCAAGTCCGAGGCCGCGGTATCCGGCTTCAGCAGGATATCGGTCAAAACCACGTCGATCGGGACGTAGCCCCGATTCGCGATGCCGATGGCTTCGTTGCCGTTGCGGGCAAGTAAAGCACGCATTCCATTGGCATTGAGGATGCTGGCGAAGAAGGAGAGCACTGCGGTTTCCTCGTCGATAACCAAAACTGATAAAGAATCGGCGCGCGTCTCCATGGTCAACCTTCTGCTTTCAGAATACAGTCGGACGTGGCGGACGTGGGACATTTCTTGCGGTACCTATGTGCTGCGCAGGACATTTCAAAGGGAAAAATTGCCTTGCGTAAATCAAACTAATGGGGTGATGTTTGCTTCTCAAAGTGCTGATAGTCCTGCCGGTCGGTCCAGCGGCCACCCCAAGTCCATCCGGCGCGTTCAAACTCCCGCACGACGAAGCTGTCTTTAAGGATCGAGCCCGGAAACGCCTTTGTCCGGTCGAGATACTTTCGGCCCGCGGGCGGCAGAACCTGGTCTCCCTTGACGTACGGATTCGTCAATGGATTGATGTCGATCGCGCGGCCCCAACTGTGATTGGAAAACACGCCCGGCTTTCCGGTAGCGTCGCGGCAGTTGAAGGCCGAAGTGTTGTTCGCCGCCATCGAAGCGTCGTCGTTACCTTCGTAGTCCTCGATCGGGACCATACGCTCGATCTGAAATCCGTGCCGATAGAGACTCTCGAAAAGATTGACCACCTCGCCGGAGAGATCGCGATTCACCAGAAGCGTTCCGGTGCGCGGCTTGTTTTCGAAGTCCCGGAAACTCAGGGTCAACTGACGAAGATCTTCGGGCGCTACAGGACATCCCGGATGCCAGGTTGTCCTGCGTATGCGAGCGAGCAGCGACGCAGATACAGGCTCACTCTTGAAGACGGGCGGCTCTGCAGCCGCGAGAGAAAAGAGAGCAAGCACACACGGCGCAAGTGCTTTCAAAATCGGCTCCCTTCGGTCGCGGCTCTGTAACACACCGATTCTACGGAGCCGCGACCGAAGGGAGTGTTTTTCAACTACTTCTTGAGGCTCTTGTACGCGGCCTCGATGAACATGTCCGGAGTCCAATAGCTGTTGTGCCCGTAAATCGGATCGTAGTCCCTGGTCAGCTTCGCGGCCTTCACCTGCTCCAGCGTCATGCCCTTCTTGACCATGGCCCGAACGCGGTCCCGGACAATGGCCACCATGTCCCGGTACTCCACCACCTCAGCCTGATCGCAAAGATGTCCATGTCCGGGAATCACCAGCGTCCCACCCTCTTCCTCGTGCTCCACAATCGCCATGTTCACGATGTGAGTCAACGCGAGCACCGTGCCTTCGATCGTGCCGCCCTTCTCAACATCGATAACGGGGTAGCCATCGGTATTGAAAAGGTCGCCGGCGCTGATCACATCCGACTTGCGGAACAAGACGATACTGTCGCCGTCCGTAAGCGCATTCGGCTGCAGAATGATCTCGATCGGCTCGCCATTGAAAAAGAGCGTCTTCTCTTTGCCGAGAAACGTATCGGTCGGCCATGCACCGGTCGGTGTCGGCGACTTCTTGCCCGTCGGCGCGCTCATTCTCGTCAGCACATTTTCGCTCGCCAGGATCTGCGCACCGTCCCGCGAATCTCTGATGTCGTTGGTGACATTCGCGCCGGTGATCGTGGTACCGGCAAGTCTGACGGGTTCGTTGCCGCCAGTGCTGTCCGGATACGAGTTCGTGTTGATGATGTATTGGAGCGGTCTCTCGGCCATCCTCTTCACCGCCGCAACGACCTTGTCGGACATTTTGTCGAAACCGGTGTTGACGAGCAGCGCACCCTGCTTACCCACCTGGAGCGTGATGTTGGCCCCGTCGCCCACCAGCATGTAGATGTTGCCCTGGACAGGCCACACGTGGATTTCCGCTTTCGAAAAGTCGGCGTTCTGTTCGCCATGGCTTTCCGCAGCGGCCATATCCGTCTGAGCGGAAGCTGTTGACGCCAGAGCGATCGCAAAAACAATACAAAACGGGTTCGGAAAATTGAAAAGTCTTCTGTTCATGGTCGCTCCAAACCCGCTTACTTATTCGCGCCAGCCGCTTTGGCCGCCAGCTCTTTCAATTTCAGGCGATACTCGGGATACATGGTTTCCGCGCCGCCTCGGGTAGCCTCAACGGGAACCATCGGGTGATTCTTCACGTACTCCAGCAGGAACGGGTTCTCGCCGGGAAGGTAGTTCGGCACCTCCCCATCCTTGCGTCCGACTACTTCTTCGACGGATTCACACGGATACAGCCAATTGCCGTTGTAGAACAAGTTCAACTGGAATTCCTGAGTCTTGATCAGAGGTTCCGTCAGATACGCCGGGTCGCTGACGATGCTGACGTGCGTCAGAATGTTTCCGTGCCGGATGAAATGCTGCGTGAGCGTCGCGTGATCGCTTTCCACCAGTCCGTTGCGCCGAACCCAGCCCGTCTTGATGTGCGTCGTGTAGACCGTCAGGACGTCGCCTTCCCATTTGCCCGTCGAGAAACCCATCCAGGTGTGCAGCGCGTAGTCGGGCGGATGCGGTCTGCCGTCCATCCAGATGACCAGGTTCTGTTCATAAGTCTGGCTGTAAACATGAATCGCGAGCAAATTCTGGGTTTCCGGGTCTTTCTCTTCCCAAATTCTCAGGTTCGTCGGCCCGCGGAAGATGTAAGGGGAAACGTGAACGCGGCACTGCTGTTCCGGCATCGTCAGGCGCGACCCGCTCCAGCTGTCGGCGCGCAGGCGATTTGCGTCGTTGACCGGCAATCCAAGATAGTCGCCGAGTTCCGGACCGGGAATGCGCTCGGGCTGGTCCTCGGTGAACATCGCGCCCCAGTTTCCCGACAAATCGACTTGCGCGAATAGTGGCGCACTGATAAAAACCGCGGCAAGCGCGACTCTCACAAAACTAAACCGGATCATTTGGAAAAGACTGTCTCCTGGGAACAATGGCTTCACTGTTCGACGAATAACGCACCAGTGGGGTTACGCGACAGGTAATATATCATCCTCGCGAAGGAACACGCAACTGGAAGAGCCGTTGGGAGATGCGCAATAAAACGCAGGCGCAGTGCCTACTCTGCGATTTTCTTTTGTGGAGTAGGTCTTTGGCCTGCGTTTTGCCTTCAGCTGGAACTGATTAAGGCTTCGGAACGGTGTTGATCGTCTTCAAAATGCGCGAGACGATCTGGTAGGGATCGCCTTCGGAGTTCGGGCGGCGGTCTTCCAGATAGCCCTTGTAACCGTTCTTGATGAAGTTAACGGGCAGCCGGACCGAAGCGCCACGATCGGAGAGACCGTAGTTGAACTTGTCGATGGCCTGCGTCTCATGCAGACCTGTCAACCGCAGATGGTTATCCGGGCCATACACAGCGATGTGCGCGGCGATGTTGTTCTCGAAAGCCTTCATGAGGGCTTCAAGGTATGCCTTGCCACCTGTTTCGCGGAGGTATTTAGTCGAGAAGTTGGTATGCATGCCGGACCCATTCCAATCGCCCTTGATGGGCTTGCAATACAACTCAAAATCCACTTCGTATTTCTCGCAGAGCCGCGCCATCAAATAGCGAGCGGTCCACATATCATCGGCGGCTTTGGCGGAGCCTTTGGCGAAGATCTGAAACTCCCACTGGCCTTTAGCCACTTCAGCGTTGATGCCTTCGTGGTTGATGCCGGCGGCAAGACAGAGGTCCAGATGTTCTTCGACGATTTTGCGGGCCAGGCTGCCCATATATTTGTAGCCGACGCCGCAGTAGTAAGGACCCTGGGGCCCGGGATAGCCCGATTTCGGGAAGCCAAGAGGGCGCCCGTCCTGATAGAGGAAGTATTCCTGCTCAAAACCAACCCAGAAGTCGGGGTCGTTCTCGATGGTGGCGCGCGCGTTACTGGGATGCGGGGTGCCGTCAGGGTGCATGACTTCACTCAGAACCAGATAAGCATCCTTGCGGCTTGCATCAGGATACAGAGCCACGGGTTTCAGGATGCAGTCTGAACTTTTGCCCTCGGCCTGCATGGTAGAACTGCCGTCGAAACCCCACAAAGGCAGATCGGCAAGGGTGGGTGGATGATCATATTCCTTGATTTGAGTCTTGCCGCGCAGCTCGGGAACCGGGGTTTTGCCGTCAAGCCAGAGGTATTCGAATTTGTATTTTTGTTTGGACATTTGTTCTCCTGAAATTTATAGATCCGCCAGCACACCGTCCGGGAAAAGCTTGAGTGTAAACGGATTCAGTCCGACGAACTTTCGATTATGGATGATGCGGAGCCGTGTCGGCAACACGTTTCAGGCGAAACGGGCTATAGGTTCTTTTTATGGACGCTATGCGAGGGATTAATTGCGGCCGCACATGCCCGGCGAACCGCACATACCGCCTTCGCAGCCACGCGTTTCCGCTGGCGTGAACGAGCTGTCCGCGGACGCGCCGCCCCGTGCGGCAAACGTCGAGTATTGCTGTTCCAGATGTTTCTCGCCGCACGAGGGGCAGCCAGTCTCCATCACGTCGGTCGCCCGGCGCACCAGTTTCTCGAACTTGTCTCCGCAGGATTCGCAACGATATTCGTAGATTGGCATGGCTATAACAATATTATCGCGCGGGCCTTGATTCGAAAAGAAGCCGAACCTGCCCCAGATAGATCTCGTCTCCCGGCCGCAGCGCGACACCCCGTCCCGCGTGCGCGGGAACGTCAATCCGGCGGCCCTCCCGAAACAGCGTGGTTCCGATCGAGCTGCCGTCGTCGAAGATACGCCATTCGCCCGACGCCGCATCGAACCGGATGTGCGCATGAGCGCGCGAAACGCTCGGATTCGCCTCGTGCGCGGACTCGGGGAAGTAAAGCTCATTCCGCCGGATGGTCCTGCCAAGCGCATCCGCGATCTCCGCCTCCCGCCCAAGATTGATGCGCGGCCGATCCAATATGAATTCCGTGGCCGATGAGACGCCAGTGACGGTCAACAGACGTGCCGGCACCAACTCGATAGACGTAGGGCGGGCAATCGTGCCTGCAACCGCCTTTTGAGGCGGCTCTCTGCGCTCGCAGATAACCCGCATTTCAACCAGCGCATCGTCTTCATGATTAACAGCGGGATACCTCACTGCGACTGTAAGGTCTTCAGGCGGCGTGACGCGTTCTTCCTTCAGCGTTGCCCGGATATCGTCGCCGAGCTGCCCGGGATCGAACAGCGTTTCGAGAACGGCCTTGCGCTCGGCGTCTTCGGCGCGCAGCTCGATCGTAATCAGGTTGAACGGAAATATCCGATCACCGCGCTTTCCGGCTGTTGCCCGGCTCGCAATCTGATCCAGCGCGTCGCGATACAGCTCGACCGCCTCGCGGGCGCCTGGCCCGGCATCTCCACCTTCTCCACCGGAAAAAATGGAACGCAGTCTTTGATCCAGCGATTTTTCGATCCTTCTCAGCAGGCTCATGGGATCAAATGTAATTGTTGCGCAGCCTGCACCAAATCGCCCGCCATCGGCGCCGCGGCGGTGCCACCGTAATGTCCGTTCTCGGCTAATATCGCAAACGCGATCCGTTTCGATGTGCTGTCGTAAGGCGCGAATCCGATGAACCAGGCATGCGACGGAGCGGTGGCAAGTTCCGCCGTCCCGGTCTTTCCGGCTATTTGCGGGGTAATTTTCGCCAGCCGAACCCCGGTGCCGCTCGTGACCACGCCGCGCATATCTTTCGCCAGAATCGCCGCGACATTCGCCGGCAATAACTGCTGGGGGGGGTGCTTTCGAATGTTGCTGTCGTCCGTGACCCATCGCCCTTCGGGCAGGTTTCCGCCCGCCGCGATCGCCGCAGCCACCCTGGCCAACTGAAATGGCGAAGCCACCACCTGCCCCTGCCCATAAGACACCTGAGGCATCTGCGGCGTCAGGTTCTTCACCGTCGGCGGATTCGCGATCGATATACCGATCAGCTTCGCTGTATCCAGCAACTGCTCTGGCCCTACTTTGTACGTGCCCAGTTGCGCGAAATAGGCGTTGCAGGAAACTACGATGGCGCGATCCATATCCAGCGTGCCGTGCGGGCTCTTGTCTTCCGCGTCGTCCCGGATCGGGCGCTTCGAATTGCCAATGTAGTTTCCGGTCCTGCCATCCGGCAGCCGGATACACTGATACTGCTGGTGCGCGAGCCCGGGATCCAGCCGCAGCGCCGCGATCGCGGTGATTACTTTAAAGGTCGATCCTGGCGGATACAAACCGTAGCGGGCGCGATCCAGCAGCGATCCCGACGCTTCACCCAGCGCCAGTTTTTCCTGGAGCAGATCGGGCGATGGCGCATTCACAGATGCCAACAAATCGCCTGTCGCGGGGTCCATCACCACCACGGCTCCACGCTCCAGATGCTGTTCTGCGAGACGCGCCTTCAGAATCTGCGCGGCCTTCACCTGCAAGCCGGCGGATATCGTAAGATGCACGTTGCGCTCGCGGTCGCGAATCCGTTTGACCGCGGGGTCGTCCGGCTCCCAGCGGTGCCGCAGCAGGGGCAGAAGCTCGCGATAGTCGTAACGGATCGTGTAGAACGGCTTTCCCGCGTTGTCCGGGACGGCGACAACCCGCCCGCGATCGTCGTATCCCTGCAGCCGTATCGCCGAATCGCGTTCGATCAGCGAACTGTTCGGCGCGCTCCAGTTGGCGCGCGTGCGAACGTCGCCCAGCAAATGGAAAGTCAACGCGCCCAGGGGATAACAACGAACGTCGGCGCGGTTGCAGGCCTGATCGATATCGATTCCGAGCGCTTGGTAATCGGCGCGATGCTGTTCGAGTTCCGTCCAGCTACTGGTGGCGAGCGGCAGCCCGGCGCGATCGTAAATCGTGCCGCGCTGCAATGTCCGGGCGGCATCGATCAAACGCGGATTGTAGACATAACGGCGGCCGCCATCGGCCTGAAGGACCAGTGTTCCCTGCCCCGCGATGGCGTTTGCCTGCCCCAGCTGAACGTAACCAGCCTTGCCCACAACAGCAATCGCCAGCAACGCCAAAACAATCTCCACCCACTTCAACCCCGAAGTTAGTGGGGCCGGGGCTTCGGCCCTGCCGCCAGGCTTCCGCCCGGCGCCGATAGAAAGAAGAATCCCCGCAATCCCGAAATTCGCCAGCATCGCCGTCCGTCCATAGCTCAAAAACGGTGTAGCAACTCCCGACAATGGAAACAAATCTAAAATGCCGCAGGAAATCAGCAACAACTCCGCGCTCACCAGCAGCGTCAAACCCAACGCCAGAAAAAACGCATAGTCGGTCTTTGCGCGCCGCGCAATCCTCAATCCCAGCCAGATCAGTAACCCATAGATCAGATACACCGACAGCAATCCGAGGAATCCCCAATCCTCGCCGAGCACCGACACAATCAAGTCCGTATAGCCAGCCGGAATCACATCCGATTCACCCAGTCCCGGCCCCGATCCCAGTGCACCTCCGGAAGCCATCGCCCAAAGCGAATGCGCCACCTGATCGCCGCCGCGAACCGTGTTGCTCCAGGGCGAGATCCACATGGCGACGCGGTCATGCACGGTCTTCGGAACGCCCAAAAAATATCCGGCGAGAAAGCCACCCAACAACACCGCCATCCCGGTCGCCGCGAGTGTCACACGATTGCGTGCGATCGAATAGAGCGTCAGAAACACGCAGGCGAAGACAAGCGCCGGCCCCAGGTCCTTCTGCAAATAGAAAAAGAGCAGTGCCACACCGACTCCGATAATCACCGGCAGCGCATACTGCAATCGCGGCATCTCGATACCGGGAAGCGCCCTTGCAACGATGAATCGTTTCTCCCGCAACTCCCGCAACAAAGGCCAGCGTTTCGCGAAATATCCCGCCAGAAAGAACACCAGCAGAACCTTGATCGCCTCCACCGGCTGGAACGGACCGAGGTTCACCCGCGCGTCGCTTCCCGCCGGGCCGCTACCGAGAAAGATGAGCGCAATCGAGAGCGCGATAGCCCCGAGCAGCGGCACGAAACTATAGGCCGCGGTAGCCGCGTCCCAATCGATCAGGCTTGCGATCAGCATTACGATGCACCCGGCCGCCACGCCTTCGGCAAACGGGACGAAGATCAGGGTGTCCCGCAGAGGATCGCGCAACCCGACCATCAGCGCATACCCAATGCCCGTGAGGATCAGCAGCAGAGGCAGAAACGCCCACGGACCGGAAAACCCGCGAATCGCCCAGACGATGTGAGTCAGCAGGAAAGCCGCCAGCATCGCCCCCGCCCAGATCAGGAAATCGCGGCGGAATACATTGATTGCGCGGACTGCGATCTGTGGTTTAATCTGCGCAAACTCGGCGGGCGTGAAGAGCGAAATGGTATTGCCTTTGGCGTCTTCCGCGCGCTTGCGCAGTTCCTGCACTTCATTGTTCCCGATCAAATCCGCGCGTGGGATGCGAATGCGCGCCAAGGCGCCCGTATTCGGCAGCGCGCCATCGCGGTCGGCAAGAATATCGAAGATTCGTTTCGCCGCGAAGTCGCGATCCGCCGGGCTTTGCAACACCGCGAGGACGGGAAGAAGCTTCTCGGCGCGATCGACCTCCTCAAGGTTTACGGCAGGCGCTGGAGTGGTCGACCGGCGAAGTTTTGCCGTATAGACCAAGGCCCACACGCCGGAGACGATCAGGGCCGCGAGGATGAGCCACAGCAGTTCGGGTCCGCGTCCCGCCCGCGGTGCAACGGGAACAACCCGTCGAGCCTCGGCCGTACTCCGCGTCACCGCCACTGAAAGCCGCCCTCCTTTGTGGCACTGGCGATCTTGTCGCCGGTGAGCTCCTTGTGTTTAACGCCGGCGGCAAGGACCGCCAGCGCCACAACAGCCACTACGGGGTCTCCTTGGGCGAGGCTGTCTGAGCGGCTGCCGCAAGCGCCAGGCTCTTCGCGGCCTTATCCCGCTCGATCGAGACCTTCTCGGCCAACTGGACTCCGTTGAATAGAGGCGCCACCGAATTATAGAGTTCCTCCGCGTGGGCAAGATCGCTGTCCGCATGCTTCAGCGAATCCTGCATCAGGCTCAGCCCTTGCGCGCGATTCGCCTCGGCCAGCCATTTTTCGCCGCGCGCCTTGTAGCCATCGGCGAGGTCCCGCTGTTCGCGGCGTCCCGGCTGGAAACCGTTCCGCTTCGCCTGATTCAACTCCTCTTCTGCCTTGTCGAGATCGCCTTCACGCATCCGGATCAACGCCAGCCCGAGATGCGGATCGGGTGAATCCCGAAGCAGATTCCGGGCCTGATCGAAATCGGCGCGCGCGGTCTTTACGTCACCCAGCTTCAACTCCACATGTCCATCGACCAACCGGTATTTACCGCGAATCGATTTGTCCTCCGGCGACAGCGCCATCGCCGAAGTCAGAGCAGCCTGCGCGCGCCGCCAATCCCGCAGGTAGACCGGAGTGCTTTCGCTCGCCTCACGGTAGTCGGCAATCACACGATCGGCTTCGGCAAGATAACGGTCGCGAAGACTGTTGCGCGCCGGATAAAGCGGCAGGGAGAATAGACTCTTCTTTGCCAGCGCCTGATACGCCACATTGGCGACTTCGGGAGTCAACTGGCCGGAGTCGATCCGGGAGCGCAGGTCGTCGGCGTTATTCAACATCCGAATCTCGTAGACAACGATGAAAACAGCGCACAAAAACAGCGCCACCAGCACCGGGACGGCAATGTGAAATATCGATTCGGGTATGCGCAACCGTGCGGGCCGCCGCGTCGGAATGGTGGGCCTCACATCCGCAACCCTGTGTGTCCGTTCCTCCGGATTGGGATAGACGGTCCGTCGGGTAGCGTCGAGATCGTCCGCGTGCGCAGGGCGACCGGCAACCGCGTAGTTCCGCCATTCGTGAAGCGCTGCCTGGAACGCAGCCGCGCTTGAGAAGCGCTTGTTCAGGTCCGGATCCAGCGCCCGCGAAAGTATCTCGCGCAAACCCGGGGGCAGGCCCACAATCGCCGGCAACAGCGCCCCGTAGTTGCGGATCATCCACTCCAGCTTCGAAGACGCTTCCGCTTCAAAATAGGACTTTCCGGTCAGCATCTCGAACAAGACAATTGCTACAGACCACACGTCCGACCGCGCATCCATATCGCCGGTCTGCAGGCGTTCCGGCGATGAATACGGGACGCTGCCGAATTGGTTGAACGTGATGCTGCGCGTCATCGAAACGGCCTTCGCGATTCCGAAATCGAGCACTTTGACCTGGCCCGCCGCGGTAATCCGGATGTTGCGCGGCTTGATATCGCCGTGGATGATGCCCCGGTGCGTGCGGTCCTCGATGACCGTTTGGAATGTATGCGCTTTGACGAGCACGTCGAGAACATCGAGGGCGATGTCGACCGCGCGTTGCGGGTCAAGCGGCCCGCGCGCCACCAGCTCCGAGAGATCTTCGCCTTCGATGTATTCCATCGCGATGTAGAAATACCCATCGCGATCACCGACATCGAAAATCTGGGCGACTCTTCCGCTGGCTTCGCGTTTAGCCAACTGATCCTGCAAGGTTGCGCCCCGGCGTTCCGCGGCGACGACATCGATGCTGTCGCGGTCGCCGCCCGCATCGATCAGCTTCAGCCCGACCTGGCGATTCAGCACGGGGTCGTAAGCGAGGAACACCCGGCCCATGCCGCCGCCTGCGAGTTTGCGGATGATCTGATAACGGCCGAAGATCTTCGGGTCCATATCTTATCTCTGTGCCTGGCGGCCTGTTCCCGCGTCTTCGGGATCCGCAATCAGTCGGATCGCCTTCTTTGCCGCCAGGCCGCCGAAGAAATTTTCCTCGAAATCGGCAGGTTGATAAGCCCGCCCGTGTATCCAGATCGGCTCCGCGCCGTTGTCGATGATGCCGTTATTTTTGAGGAGCGGATGCGCTTTCTCACGCACATCGACGCCCGGTTTTGCATCGCCCGGCGTACCGTTTCCATTGGCCGCGATCAGATTGCTTTCGATTCGTGGAGAGGCTGAAGGCGAAACGAGAATACCGGCGCCGAGGTTATTCGTGATCTGGCTGGACGTGATGGCCGGGGCCGACGCGCCGCGCACTTCGATCCCGGTATTCGCGCCGGTGACTTTCACATTGGAGATGACGGGGCTGGAATCGCTGATCTCGATTCCCGTTGAAAGCGGGGCTTCGAGGTCCCCCTGAATCCAGACGCCTTCGACGCCACCCGTATCCATCTTCCGCGCCACCAGAGCCGGACCGCCATCGGGAGATGTGAGCGTTACTGTACCGGAAATCAGCGCCCGCAGAGTTACACCTTGCCGGAGTTCGATGCGTTCGTGATAACGGCCTTGAGGTATTACCACGGTGTCGCCTGCATGAGCCTGATTCAGCGCGGCCGTAATTCCCGCGGGGCCGACCGTGAATGTCCGTGGACCCGCGCTCGCAAACCGGGTCCAAATGCCAGGAGTCAGGTAACCTCCGGCTGCGCCCAGCACCAAACCACAAAGCAGAAAGACCCAGAAGAGCGATACCGATGTTCGCGCCGTCGAGGCCTTATGGCGCACCCAGTGGACTGGAGCCTCGCCATAAGCAGGACCGGCAACGATGACGATCGTGATGTTGTCCTTGCCGCCGGCCTCGTTGGCCGCATCGATCAGGGCGCGAATCGCCGCGTCGAAATCAGGCGCATAGCGTTCGACGCCGGCGCGAACTTCGGCGCTGCTGACGAGATCCGTCAAACCATCGGAGCACAGCAGCAATAAGCCGTCGTCCGGCATCGGGAAGCTTTCCATCTCGATGAAGCCCGTGTCGTCGGGATTTCTTTCGGACGACCCAACATCCCTGAATATCTCGTTGCGACGCGCGTGGCGCATGGCCTCGGCTTCACTGATTTCGCCGTGGTCTTCGCGCTCCCCGACGGGCGAATGGTCGTGGGTGACCTTCTCGATTTCGCCGGCGCGCAGAAGATAGAGGCGCGAATCGCCGACGTGGCCGACGGTCGCGATGTCGTCTTCAATCAACACCACTGTGAGGACACACGCCATGCCGTTCCATTCGAGGCGCGTGCGCGAGAGCCGGAGGATCTCGTTGTTGGCCAGCGTGATCGCTTCGCGGATGCGTTCCTCGGGACTGCCGGTCGGGCGTTCCAGCCGCTCCCGGATCACGTCAACTGCGAGGCCCGCGGCCGTTTCACCCGCCGCATGGCCGCCTACCCCGTCTATTACCGCGTAGATGCCGCGGTCGGGATCGATGTAGTAACGGTCTTCGTTGTTCTTGCGACGCTTGCCGGGGTCGCTTGCCGCCGCGAAACGAAGTTTGGCCTTCACTGCCATCAGCGCCTCTCTCGCGCCACGGCTATGATGGCGAGCAACGCGACGGTGACGATGAGGACTGTGAGCACCACGGTGCGCCACATGAGAAGGTCTGTCACGCTGACCTCAAGTCTTTGCCGCCGGCGTTCGGCATCGGGCATACACCGGCGACAAGATCGCCAGTGCCACAAGCAAACGTCATACGGCTTCCCACTGCAAATCGATCACGCCCGCGAGACTGATCGTCGCGCGCCGAGGCAGATCGGCCGAAGCGTTCTGCCCCACCGGCTTTCCATTGACGGCCGTTCCGAACTGGCTGACGTCCTCGATCGTGAACCTGCCCGTTTCGGCGTCGCGGCGAATGCGGCAATGCTCACGAGACACGTCGGGCGACGTCTCCAACTTGACGTCCACCCAATACGACCTGCCGCCACGTCCGATCACCACCTGGTTTTTCGTCACTCCGAATTCCTGCTGTCCGCGCTGATCCGCATATCGGAGATACGCAAAGGCGAGGCCTTTTGTTTGCTCAGATTTGTCTTCTGCTGCCTGCTGTTCGGACGGCGGCGGAATTGCCACCGTTGCAGCGGTTTCGGGCTTCCCGGCAACTGGAGCGACTGGAGCAACTGGAGCGATGATCCGGCGGGTCAGCGAACCGGCCCCGTACTCGGCCTTCTGCGGCGCGCCCAATTCTGAATGAACCTCAATCTCTCCGGGCTGCAGTTTGCCGTCGAGGTCGGGATAGATTTCGACGGTCCACGCATCGCTGACGCGCACGAACTCGGTAGGCGCCGCAGCCTCCCCCGCCCCGATCTTCTGGAGCAAACTGGATGCGAGCTTCCGCGGCGACCGGTTCCATGACGCCAGCCGTTCATCGAGGGCAGTGCGAATCTCACCGGCTATGAAAGGCACCACGTCGCGAAACGGCTCGTAGTCGTCCGGGCTCAAATAGATGCGGAAAATCGCGGGCACCAGGGTCTTGCGCCGGATGCGGAACAGCCCTTCTTCCATGTTGCGCAGGACTTCTCCAATGAGGTCGTCACCCTGGAGACGGCCTGGCGGGCGGCCAGTCATGAAACCATTGTAGTGGCGCGCGCCGTGGTTAGAGGTGAACTTCGGCGCGCGAGTGAAATCGTCGGACGCGGATCTCCTTTTCGCGGCCGCGCGTCCTGGCGATGTCGAAAGCCGATTGCATCCGCACAAGCGTTTCCATCTTCACACCGAAAGCCTTTTCGATGCGTAGCGCCATCTCCCCGGACAGGTCTGCCTTGCCGTTCAGCAGGCTGGACAGGGCAGGGCGCGACACCTGGAGGACGACGGCGGCGGCGGTGACAGACAGGCCAGCCGGTTCAATGATCTCCGTTCGGATGAAATCGCCGGGGTGAGGCGGGTTCTTCATGGGCATAGTTCGGTACTCCCTTCGGGCTAGTGGTAATCCTCTAAATTCAGATCGCAGATTTCGCGCTCGTCGTCGATCGTGAACGTCAAACGGCGGTTGCGCGTAACGTTTAAACTCCATGTGCCTTTGCGGTCGCCAGTCAACGTGTGAACCTTCCAGACCGTGAGCGCCCGCAATTCCTCGCCTTCCTGCATTGCGTCGAGAAACGCAAACATCTTTCGCAGCTTGTCCACGGTGTCGGGCGGAAGGCCTTTTGCGCTGTCCTCCGCATAGAGGCGCTTCAGGCCCTTGTGCGTAAAGCTGCGAATCTTCATCGGAGACTGTAGCCTGTAGCTTAACACTTATCAAGGTAAAACAAATGAAGGGAAACGGCAAGCTGACTGCTGACTACGCGGCGATCCGAGCTTCCCGCGAGCGAACGCCCCGGAAGCTTTCGATAATTCCGCGCCACTTCCTCATCGCCAGCTCGATCAAATTCAAGAGCAGCGCGATCACTATCAGTCCCGGCCATAGCCTCATTGTGGAATCGATATATTTCCTCCTGGTAAAAAGCCCAGCGACGAGATCGCCGGTGGTGCATGACTGCGTTTGCCGATGTTACGAAGATCCGAAAATGCGGGGCGCCCCACTGCCTGATATCGCTCAGACGGGCGACGGTTTGGTGTCTCTCTCCGGAGGAGGGGCCGCACCGATAACGGGAGCGCCTGCCGCCCATTGTTTCCACATTCACACATCGCAGAGCCTCGAGGACTGCGCGGCTTAGTGACCCGATTCACCATGGGTGCGATCAGGTTCTTACGATTGAACGGTACACTGCGAGGGGCCCAAAACGAACTACGTTGGCCGGAGAAATCCTGTAGGTGTTTGATTCCGTTTGAAATATAGTTCTTGTGTGTTCGGTGAATGGCCGACGGTTAATTGCGAACCGGGGTAAATCTGCGGGAGGTCCGGATCGTAAAGGGTAAGTTCTGAAGCATTGCCAGAACCCGCGCCAATCGGGCGCTCGACGCTCTACCGGGCGCTGGCTGCTTGACGCCCCGTTACCCGAAACGGCGCTATCATGTGGCCATGAAGGCCGCGTTCCTTGTTTTCCTGCTCTGTGGTTCAGCTTGGGCCGACTTCGCTGCCGGGCAGCAGGCAATGAAGAACGGCGATCACGTAGCGGCCCTTAAGGAGTTCCTTCCGTTGGCAAAGGAGGGGGACGCGGGGGCGCAAGTCGAGGTCGGCTTTCTGTATGGACACGGTCAGGGTATCCCGCACGACTACAAGCAGGCCGAAATGTGGTACCGCTTAGCGGCAGAACAGGGTCGAACGGAGGCGCAAATACGCCTCGGCATTATTTATGAGCAAGGCACCGACGGTTTCGCACAGGACTACAAGGAGGCGGCGAAATGGTACCGCATGGCCGCAGATCAAGGGAACGCACAGGCGCAAATTCATATCGGCTCCGCTTATGAGAAAGGGGATATATTAGGTTTCGCGCAGGACTACAAAGACGCGGCGAAGTGGTACCGCATGGCGGCGGAGCAAGGGAACGCAGAGGCGCAATACTTCCTCGGCTATCTGTACTCAATGGGTCTTGGTGTCCCGCAGGATTACGTTGAAGCGCACATGTGGCTCAATTTGAGTGGAGTGAACGGCAACGCCGCCAGCATCGAGGCACGAGACATCGTTGCTAGAAAAATGACGCCCGGTCAGATCGCGGAAGCTCAGCGCCGTGCTCGGGAGTGGAAACCGAAAGCGAGCCAGTAAAAAACACATCTCAAGGCAGGCCTGCTTCGGTGAACGGTCAACTGTACTACAATGTGAATAGTCCTTGGATGTAACCAAGACATTTACAAAGCATTTCAGCGTGTTAAAGCAATTTTAAAACCTCTACCGTTCGCGATTCAATACTCTACACGCCCACGCCGGGCCTTCCGAACTACTCCAATTACTCCGATTCACTTTATTTACTAAGCCCAAACAATCAAAGGCAGCCAAACGGATGGGCCTTTTTGACCCGTCGCTTCGGCGTGGCGTGTCCGAAGAAAGTGAGAGGAAAAATGACGTACATCGTGAGCGCAAATCTTCGCGTGGAGCCTGACGATTTCTGGCCGTCGAACAGGATGCAACTGTCTCCTGCCCGAAAGTTTCATATGCTGTCAGCCGCAAAGCAGTATGCCGACAAGTTGAGTGAGAAGCTGACGGAAGCTGGAATAATTATCGAGGTCACGGAACGAAACGGCCCGACAAAGTACCGCCTTGAGAGAGATGGTGACGGCACAATTCACCGGATGCCATTGGTCTAACTCGGTTCGGGAAAGCTCGCTCGGAACATCCGGCCAATCAAGTTGGCCGGGTGTTCCCTTTTGTGACGCAGGCTTTGTGCGGCAGTCCATTTAGCTAGCCGCACATAACCTCCCTTTATGTCTGATGATAACTGTAAGTAATTAAGACTGTTGGCCTCGCTATGGCTAATCCAGAACCCAGCTGGCAGGTAGCCGGATCAACTTCCAATTGTCGGCAAACTACCTGCTGCCTACGCGGCGATCCGCGCTTCTCGCGAACGAACGCCTCGGATGCTTTCGATAATCCCGCGCCACTTCCGCATAGCCAGCTCAATTAAATTCAACAGTAAGGCGATCGCGATCAGGCCGGGCCAGAGACGCATCGTGGAATCGATATATTTCCCGCCATTGTCGAACAACTGTTTCGCGGACGGATTAAACCGGCCGCCGGTCGATTGGGAAATCGACTTCAGCAAAGTATCGTTCGAGCCGTAGTCGGAAAGCTCCGATTCCTGACGATATAGTCCGACTTCCGGAAACGAGCGGCTCTCATTCAATGGCCGAACTCGGAACAAACCTTCGAGCGAACCGATGCGCAATCGTCCGCGATACGTTCCCGGTGACACCCGCGCGAGATCCAGCGGCTTGCGGAAATCGCCTGGACCCATAACGTACAAGTCCGGCGGAACGGCCACATCCGCGGCACGTCCCGAGAGATGGTAGTCGACGACCAACTCCTCATTCGCGCCGTCATATCTCGCCACTGCTTCGCTCTCGTTCCCGTGAGGCAACAAATCGCGGAAGATATTGGTCCACAAACGATCGAAGCCGGGCCACGTGAGCCAACTGGCGGCCCAGCGGCTTTTCGCATCGGACGAGAATATCGCTGCGCGCCCCAGCCCGTATTGCCACCGGACCAGCAGCGGATCGGTCCCATCGACCGCGAGAATTTCGTCCGCCGTCGGCCTGGTTTCAAAGCGCACGTAGCCGGCAAGGTCGGGCGCATGCTCCACGTCGACCTTGTCGAGCAGGTCGGATTGCGGGTGCTTCACTTCGGCCTTAATCGCCTTCTCGATGGCGGTGGTCCCGGTATGTTCCTGCACGTCCTTTAAGAGGATCTGTTCCAGACCCGCGGGCTCATTGAGGATGTAGGATTTCCCTTTTGCAGTAACCGCAATTTTCTCAAGATACGTCCGGTTCACATCCTGGCCGAGGCCCACGGTCGAGATCGTGACGCGGTTGTTCGCTGCGTCTTTCGCCATGCCGAGACTGTCGCCTTCCTCCGAAATACCGTCGGTCAGCAGCACAATGTGCTTGTAAGCGGCGTTCACCGGCAGGATTTTGCGGTAAGCCTCGTTGAGCGCCGGGGCGATCTGGGTACCGCCGTCCGGAATGATCCCGCTGATTTCGCGCTTGATCAGGTTCTTGTTATCGGCGCTGCGGATAGGAACGTCCCACATGAAAGAGTTGTCGAAAATCAACACCCCGACGCGATCGTCGGCTTTCAGATTTTCCACGACGCCGATGGCCGCGAGACGGGCGAGCTCGATCTTTTTGCCTTCCATCGAAGAGGATTTGTCGATGATCAGCACCACGCAGGTGCCCTGCGGCGAGCGCGGAGGAACCAGTTTCGCCGGGAAACTGCGCGCAAGGGGATCTTCGGGAGCGTCTTTGTGATCGACGTACACGTTGCGTTCGCCGGCGATCCATAACGCGCCTCCGCCGCCTTGCACGAAAGTCTCCAGGCGCTGCTTGTCGGCTGGCTGGACCGCATCCACATTGATGTTGTTAAAGACGACAAGCTGCGTGCCGTCGAGATCCGCAGGTAGAGTTTTCGACTGGGTGAAGTCGAAACGGTTGGCTGTCAGTACGTCGACGATGTGGCCTTCCGTACCCGGAGGATCTTCCGAGATCCACTGGACGCGCGGGCGGCGAACGGCTACGGTGTTTTCGAAGCGGGATTCGCCGAGACCGGGCGATTCGATCTTGCCGCTGAGATCGATAGCTCCGGCGGCGTTGAGGCTGGTTCTGATGCGGACGCGATTCTCGCCGGCTTCCAGTGCGATCTGGTGCAGGCCGATCTGCTTGCCCTCGGCCGACAATTGGACGGATGCCGGAGTTGCGCGCGGGGAGTAGATGGTGAGGTCCACCGGGAAGCGCTCGCCGGTGAACACGGCGCCGGGTATCCCGACGGCTTCCGTCTTAAGCTGCGGCTGCGGCCTGCCCGCCAGCGCGACGGTGTCGATTGAGACGCCCAATTGTCGAGCCTGCCATGCGGCACGTGTGATCGATCCCGAATTCTCATTACCGTCGGTGATGAGGGCGATGCGATGCAGCATCCCGGCCGGAAGAGATGCCAGCGCCTGGCGGATCGGGGCCTCGATGTTTGTACCGCGACCGTCAACGCCAGTGGTGCGAGCGAGCTTAAACCCGGCTTCGCCGTCTGTGAGAGGCCGTGGTGTCCGGGCGAAGGGAATCACATCGACCTGATTGCTGCCGCGGGCTTCGTCGATTTGCCTGAGCAACTGGCTTTCACGGTCGAGATCCGCGTCCGCGACGCTGGCGGAGGTATCGACAAGGACCGCAAGCGCTACCTTGCGGGCGCGATAGGAAAACGACGGTTCGGCGAGCGCGAGGATGACAGCGGCGATCATCGCCACTTTCAACGCCAGATGGGCATGGCGAGGCTGACGCCGCCAATCCCACGCCATCCACGCGAGGGGCAACACCAGCAGCAGAAGCGCCCAGGAACGCTCAAAGCTCATGCCGCACGCTCCTGGTTAAGGATTGTGGCGCTGACGGTCTCTGCCGTCGGCGAGGTTTTCCCTCTGTGCGCGGAAACGCCGGCGGCAAGACCGCCAGCGCCACAACTATCATGCGGCACGCTCCAGGCTCGGCTTCACCACACGCAACCGCACGGGCGAATAGCGGCCGTACGCAATCCACTCGGCGATCAGCACCGCCGCTCCCAGCGCCGCGAGAAACGGCCACCAGTCCCGGCTACGCCGCAGTGAATCGTTCCACGCGGGAATGCCGCGCCGCACGTTCGCGGGGGGTGTCCATTTCACGTCCCACATCTCCGGCAGAGTCAGCGAATAAACCCGTTCGGAATTGCCCGTAATCACGCTGATGCGAGCCGACTCTCCGGCGAAGAACTCGACCGACTTGTCGCGCACGTTAAATGGAAGGTTTGTGCCGGAATCGGTGAGGACCTGTACCGCCCCCTTGTCATTCGGACCCGGAACGACAACCAGCGGCATGGCCACGGCTCCGGCGCTTTGCGTTCCCACATCGACATCGCGAAACACGTCCGGGGCCACCCAGCGCAGAACGTTAGCGAGAAGCAAAGGAGTGGTCAGTTCGTAACGCATCGCACCCGCGAAAGGATCGAAACCCATCACGACGGAGCGGGTTTTGCCGTCATCCGAAACACTCGCGACCATGATCGGCCCGTTGTTGACTTCGGCCAGGCGAATGTCTTTCGGCGAAGGCGCGAACACGGAACTCGAATCGATTTGCACGTCACGCGCTCTGAGACCCGCGGTCAGCGGCTGATCGGGTATCCATCGGAGTCCTTCAGGATGCTCGACGCGGGACTGGATCGCGACGGGTGGTTTGTCGCCCGGTGGATCGATCCAGAGCACATTGCCCCGCGGGCGCGTGGCGGGGCGGAAGTGATGGAGAATCACCAGCGAGCCGCTGTCCGATTCCGGAGAGTATTGGGCAGTGGGGTGGAACTCGGCTGAGACCCGTGAATCGGATGCCAGCGCGGGCCGCAGGCCTTCGGGCTGATCGGAATAAACAATGACATGAAGACTGCGCAGTTCCGGCAATTCCAGCGCGGCATAGTTGTCGGCAGGGAACGCGTCCTTCGGATACAACCTGGCTTCGAGGATGCCGGCGGCGCGCGTGTGGACGTTGAACGCGACTTCCTTTTCCTGGCCAGGAGGCAGGTCGATGGGCCGGGAGCCTTGCGGAATGTGGCCGAAGTTGAGCGTGATATTAACGAGCCTTGGTGTCTTGCCGTAGTTGCGTGCGCGCACCAGAATGTCCCAAGTCCCGGTATCGCCATTGACCACACCAGCGGCTGAGCGGCGCGCGCCCACGCTGCGCAGGCCGGAGTTTTCGATGTTGTCGTCAACCGCCAAAACCCGGAACGCCGGAATTTTCGGCAAAGACATATTGTTCGCTTCGCGCGTGGAAATGCGGCCCGGGCCGGCATAGACGATTTCGCCCGGCAAAGACCCGCTGCCGCGCTGCATTTGGCTGGCGAATTGAAGGCTCTGAGAAAGATTCAGGGCGGTTGCGCCGGGCTGCGATTCGAGAATGGCGCGAGCGACATTGCGGCGGTCCAGTTCCCAAGCCGTAGCGGGAGTAGCGAGAGCATCGGCGCGGACCAGAAGTACACGGTCGGCGGAGGGAACAGCACGGAGCCAGCCGAGAGCGCTGGCGCGGGCGACATCCATGAGAGTGGCGTTTGCTCGGTTGGGAAGAGTGGCTCCCATCCAGGCCGAAGTGTCGAGAACCAGCACGTGATCGCGACGCGCGTTCCGGCTGCCGCCGAACTGGAATTCGGCAATCGCGAGCAGTAGAAGCAGCATGCCGAGTAATTGCAGAAAGAGCGAGAGAGGTTGTTGGATTTTGCTGCGGCGGGTTACCGGGGCAGCTTTACCTGGCTCAACCCAAAAACGGAGGGTGGAGACTACTTGTTTGCGGCGGGTGCGATCGAGCAGGTAAAGGGCAACGGAGAATGCGCCGACCACACCAAAGAGGGCTGCGAACTGGCCGAAGGTGAGGTTGAGGAATTCCATGCTACGAACACCAAATCCCGGCAGGAGAGGAGTGTGGGGCAGGCATCATGCGATGCTCCGGGCACGGACCATCGCGCCGAAGATCGCCTCGTCGAGAGGCATCGAAGTGGGCAAGCCCGCGTATTTGCCATCGTTGCGAAGCGCCACTTCTTTGATGCCGGCCGAAAATGCGTCGAAGGATTCCGTGTACAGCTTGCGCGCTTCCTCATCCACTTGTATGCGCAGGCGTCCGCCACTCTCGGCATCCACCAAATCGACCTCGCCGGTCCAGGGCGGGTTGCGGTCCTCATCGGACCAAAGCTGAACCAGCATCAGCTCATGGCCATAATCGGCAAGATACTGAAGAGCTTTTTCGCAGCCGGCATCGTCAAGGAAGTCCGAGACGGCAATCACCAGCCCCCGCTGCGGATACTCGTTCAGAAACTCGCGTACGACTGTGAAAAAATCGGTAACGCCTTCCGGTTGGAGGGCTTCGAGGAACTCCGCTGCCATCCGATAGCGATGACGGCCGCCCCCCGAGCTCTTTCCTTCGCGCAAATGGGAAGAGAAGGGAAGAATTTGGATAGTGTCGAGCCGGACCAGTCCGACGTAACAAAGAGCCGCGGCCAGCCGTTTCGCAAAAAGAAACTTCTCGCCCGAAAGCTTATCTCCCGATGTCGCCATGGACGCCGAAGTATCGAGCAGCATACGGACCGGCACGCGGGGTTCGATCTGAAACATCTTCAGGAACATTTTGTCGAGGCGCATGTAGGCGCGCCAGTTGACGGCGCGGAGGTCGTCGCCTTCGTGAAAATGACGATGATCGAGGAATTCCTGGCCGCCGCCGGCGAATCGCGAACGATTGTGGCCACCGACGAGACCGGCGAAAGAGCGCTGCCAATGAATGGTCAGGCGCTCGAGGCGTTCCAGAAATTCCCGGTCTAAAAGGGGCGCTTTGAGCAAGTCCGGCAAAGGAAGCCTCGTTGTGAGCTATGCGGCGGAGGCGTGAACGGTTACGCCGGAGATGATGGCAGACAGAATCGTATCCGGCGACTTGCCGTCCGCATGAGCGTCGAAGTTCAGAATGACGCGGTGCCGAAGAACGGAGGGAGCGAGTTCGCGGATGTCGTCGACGCTGAGATGGAAGCGTCCGCGCAGTAGCGCCAGCACGCGCCCGCACTCCACGAGCGCCTGCGCGCCGCGGGGCGAGCTGCCGTAGCGGATGTAGCGCTTCGCGAAATCGTGCGCTTCCTTCTGGTCCGGTTGCGTGGCCATGATGAGCTTGACCGCGTAATCCTGTACGTGCGGAGCGATAAGAACTTCGTGGCACACGGCGCGAAGCTGGAGAACGTCGTCGCGATCGAGCACGGCATGGACGGCATTCTCTTCCTTCGCGATGGTCCTCTCGACGATGCGCGAAAGCTCGGCGTGCGACGGATACGTGACCAGAATCTTCATCAGGAACCGGTCGAGCTGGGCTTCGGGAAGCGGGTAAGTGCCCTCCATCTCTATCGGGTTTTGAGTGGCCATCACAAGAAACGGCGCCTCCAGATGGTGAGTGGTGGTGCCGCTGGTGACAGTGCGCTCCTGCATGGCCTCGAGCAGCGCGGATTGGGTCTTTGGCGTGGCGCGATTGATCTCGTCGGCCAGCACCAGATGCGCGAAAATCGGGCCGGGCTGGAAGCGCAGCATTTTGTGGCCGCGTTCGTCGGTCTCCATGATCAGGCTGCCGACGATATCGGCGGGCATCAGGTCGGGGGTGAACTGGATGCGCGAATACCTGAGGCTGAGGGCGCGCGCGAGGGTACGCAGCAGGGTGGTCTTGCCGAGACCGGGGACGCCTTCGAGCAGCACGTGGCCGCCGGCCAGAAGGCATATGAGGACGCCATCCACCACGCTCTGCTGGCCGACGATTATTTTCGCGATCTCGTCCCGGACCTGGTTTAGTTTCGCGACCGCCGGGCTCGCGGCTGCTTCAATTGGCATGAGATTGATTCTAATCGATGAGTGTGAGCGATTCATAATTATCGCGCGAAAAGCGCTCACCCGGCGAGCCGAATTAATTGCGCCTGTCCCCTTTTTCAGGTGACGCCGTCGCGGACGGCGATGCGGACCAGGTCGCCCAGCGACTCGACATTCAGCTTGGCGATGATGTTCGCCCGGTGACTCTCGGCGGTGCGAACGCCCATGTCGAGCTCGGCGGCCAGTTCCTTGTTCGTTTTTCCGCGCGCGAGCAGACGAAGCACGTCAATCTCACGGGGAGTGAGAACAAACTGGACCGGAATATACTCGGGCGCTTCCACGTTGGGGCGCGACGCGCTGGTGGAGGCAAAAAACGGTTCACCGGCAATGATTCGCTCCACCGCCTCAACCAACATCTTCGGCGCTTCGTTCTTGGCGAGGTACGCGCTTACACCAGCTTTGCGCAACCGCCGCAGGATAGGCGCAGCCGCGTGCATCGTGAGGATGACGATGCGGATCCCGGGGACCGATTGCAGCAGCCGCTCGGCGACCTTCCAACCGCTGAGATCCGGCATCGTGAGGTCCAGGATCGCTACATCGGGACGCAATGCCGTTCCCAACTCGATGGCCGCCTCTCCATTGGCCACATCTCCCACTACGCGCCACTCCGGATGACTTTTCGTGAGGATGCTGATCAAGCCCTTCCGCACCAACTCATGATCGTCGGCAATAAGGATTTCAACGGTGCTCATAATTCGCCCGCGCCGGGAGCGATAGTTTCGCGGAGACGCGACCGGAATCTCCGGCAATGTCGAACTCTCCACCCAGCGTCCGCGCACGCTCGCGAATGATAACCCATCCTCCGCGGAAATCCGGCATAGAAACGCCCGGAGTCATTTCCAGCTGGAGAGCCGTCACACTGCCGCGATTCCTGAGACGAACAGAGATCTCCGGCCTAAGGCGGCTCCTGATTCCCCGCCCGATCCACGATTGAACGGCGGATAAGAGCAGCAACTGCGCTTCGGGCGAAACCGTGTTGGAAACCGGATCGATATCGATGGCAATCGGCAGCCCGACTTCCTCATGCACGTCTCTCGCGTACATTTCGATTGCTTCCTCAAGGGTGTTTTCAGACAGCAAGGGCGGCGACAGCATACAGCTGATCACGCGAACGTCGCGGCAACAACGGTCGATCAACTCGAGGGCGGTCGATTCAAGCTCACTCACATTGAAGGAAAGAGCAACCAGGTCCTGCGTAATCGTGTTGTGAAGAAAACGGGAGATATCCTTCAACTCCGCTCTTCTGTCCGTCATCACTTCGCTGGAAATATTGTTGTGAACAGTGCAGACGCTGTACTGCGCATGGCCCGCGGAATCGCGAATCACGGAGCAGGAGCAAGTCAGGGAAAGGAGGGAACCGTCGAGGCTTTTCCAACGGCCTTCGAAATACCGGGGAGGTAATCCCTCGTAAATCCGTTCTAATTCCCGCCTCCAGTCGTCGAAGTCGGATGGCAATAGCAACGTCGCCAGGAAATCATGCCCGCAGATCCGCTCGGATGATATGCCAGTTAACACGGCCGCGGCGTGGTTCCAGAGGATTACATGGCCTTCCGCATCAACGACGCAGACCGGCGCCCCCAAGCCGTCGAGTATAGCTCCTGACAGATCAGTTTTTTCACGCACGACCGTAATATCGCGTACTATATACTATTTCCCGATGCAGAATGTTGTGAAAATGTGATTCAGAATATCGTCCGCCGTTGTGGCGCCCGTGATCGCGTCGATAGGGTTTAAGGCGCAATATAGATCTAATATCAATAATTCATGAGGAATCCGCGATTGCGCCGCGATTTGCGCTTTTTCCAACATTAGAAGCGCTTCGCGCAACAGGTTTTCCTGGCGCACGCTTGTGACGAAACCGCCCTGCATCTCCAACTCGCCGCGCGGTGCGAGTCGATCGAGGATGGCGTTTCGCAGCATGTCAATCCCTTCACCTGTCAGTGCCGAAACGCTGAATTGACATTCGGCGGCGTGAAAATCGGCTAAATCGCATTTATTCGCTACCAGCAGAAATCGGCCCTGTTCGCGCGCTCTCGCAATGAGAACCTCAGCGTTCTCTGAACGGGAAGCAGTGCCATCAATAACCACAATGGTGAGATCGGCGTCGTACATAGCTTCAAAGCTGCGCTCGATCCCGAGGCGCTCGATGACTTCGGGAGTTTCCCGAATTCCGGCCGTATCGAGAATGCGCACGGGGATTCCGGAGAACTCGGCCATTTCGGACACAACGTCGCGGGTAGTGCCTGGGATGGCGGTTACGATGGCGCGGTCCTGTTCCAGAAGGCGGTTGAACAGGCTGCTTTTACCGGCGTTGGGCGGCCCGACGATGGCGAGCGAAAACCCGGAGAGAACCAAATTCCCGTAACGGAAACTACGCGCGAGCGCGCCTGTTTGCTCAAGAATGGGGTCCAGACGTCGCAGTATCTCAGAGGCGGGGGCAACGCTGATATCGTCCTCTGCGAAATCGATGCCGGCTTCGAGGAGCGCGATGAGTTCCAGCAACTGGGCCTTGATCGGAGCAAGGCGACGAGAGACCGACCCCTGTGTTTGCTGTGCAGCGACGCGGGCCTGGTAGAGAGTAGTGGCCCCAATGAGGTCGCGCACCGCCTCGGCTTGGGGCAGATCGATGCGGCCGTTGAGAAAAGCGCGCAGCGTGAATTCCCCTGGTTCGGCGAGGCGGGCGCCGGCGCGGACGGCGCGGTCGAGACAATGCCGCAGGATCACCGGTGCGCCGTGACAGGAGATTTCGATGACGTCCTCGGACGTATAGGATTGCGGGGCGGCGAAGTACGTGACGATGACTTCGTCGACAATCCGGCCTTCGTCGTCGAGCAACTCGCCGAAGGTGGCGTTCCAGGGGCGGAGATCGCTCTTCAGTGCTATGATGGCGCCCGCGATCGGGTTTGACCTGGGGCCTGACAGGCGAACGATACCGATGCCGCCGCGGCCAGGCGGAGTGGAAATCGCCCCGATGGTGTCGTCGAGTTTCAAGAAAAGGCGCCTGTCCCCTTTTTTATCAGGGGCGGCGGGGGGGGCGGCGATCACCCCCGGGGCGGCGATCTCCACCTCCGGGACGGCGGTCGCCGGGGCTGGAACGCCGATCGTCCCGGGGGTATCGATCCGGCGGCGGAGGCGGAAGGTCCGGCAACGACGCCATACCCGCCGGATAGATCACCACGTGCCGGAATGGGCCCGTACCGGCGCTCTCGCTGCGCAACTCATTCTCGTTGCGCAAAGCGATATGCAGAACTCTGCGCTCACGGCTGTTCATCGGGTTGAAACGGAATGGCGTGCCCGTGTGCTTGACTTTTTCGGCGGCGGCGGTAGCGCTGATCCGCAGCTCCTCGATGCGCAAAGCGCGGTAGTCGTTCGCATCGAAGGAAATGCGCGAGTGATCGTCGGAGTGGAGGCGCAGAACTTCCTGCGTGACCAGTTCGAGCGCGAGCAGCAGCTCCGCCCGGTTCGCCAGCAGCAATTCCACGTCGCGGCCGGTGAACTTGACGATAATGTCCGGATTCTCAAAATCCGGATGACTCTGGTCGCCCGATTCGATGGCGAAGTTCAGATCGAACTTGCCGTTGGCGATGGTCTGACGGAGAAATTGCTCGATCCGGGGACCAGTTTCGTGAACCGAATACTTGGGATTCAAGCCCTCTTCCTGCCGTCCTTCGCGATAACCTTCTTCGCCGCGGCCCGCGCTTCGACGGGAGCCGCCGTCTTGTTGAAAAACCACTGCTGAGCAACGCCAACCACGTTGCCAGTGAGCCAGTATAACACCACTCCGCTCGACATGTTCCAGAAGATGAAGAGGTACATCAGCGGCATGAACTGCATCATTTTCTGCTGGCTCGGATCGCCCGCCGTCGGCGGTGGCGTCATCTTCTGCAGCGCGTAACTCGTCACCACCATAATGAGCGGAAGGAAGTGAATGTCGAAGTGCTCGTGCTGCGAGAGGTCTCCCACCCAGAGCCAGCCGGCGTGCCGAAGCTCGATGGAAACGCCGAGCACCTTGTAAAACGCGTAGATGAACGGCATCTGGATCAGCAGCGGAATGCACCCGCCAACGGGGTTCACGCCGTGCTTCTTGTAGAGATCCATCATCTCCTGCTGCTTGTTGGCGGCGCGCGGATCGCTCATGCTGATGCCCTTGTACTTCTCGTTGATCTTCGCCATCTCGGGCTGCAGGACCTGCATCTTGCGGGACGACTTCAGGCTGGTGAGCTTCAACGGGAACAGAGCGATGTTGATGATGATGGTGATCAGAACGATGGACCAGCCGTAGTTGTGAGCGAACTTGTCGTTGATAAAATGCAAAACGATAAAGAGCGGCTTGGCCACGATGCCGAACCAGCCCCAATCGATAATGCCATCCAACTTGGGATTCACGAGATGGAGCGCCGAGATCTCTTTGGGACCCAGGTAGATTCCGAACTGATTCCGCGCGGCGCCGCCTACGGCAACCCCGGGATAAGGGTCTTCGGCATTGTTGACCGGCGATGCGACCGTGTCCTGGAAAGTCGTCGTCTGCAACGTCGTATTGGGAGGCGGAAGAAACGCGGCGGCGAAGTATCCATCGTCGATCCCGGCAAAGGAAAACGTCCCGTCGGCGTTAACAGGCCCATTTTTGGCGGACTTGGCGGCTTCGCGCTGGAGTTTGTTCTTTTCGAGATCGTAGTGGATGGTCGCCTGTTGACCGGCCGCATTCTGTACGGCCATGTCGCCGAAACCACCGCGCCACTGGACCAGATGAGGAAGTCCGCTGCCGCTCTGCATGACTTCATCGGAGTACTGCACCATGTAGCCATTTGGCTGGAGCGCAAACGTCTTGGTGGCGTGGGTGCGGCCGTCGGAGTACTCGAAGGAAACGGTTTCCTGTCCCGGATGCGCGACCCATAACGCCTTGTTCAGGTCCGATGTCGGCTGCTTCTCGCGGAATGTGAAAGAGAACGGGTAGCCGACCTTCTCGGCACCTTTCTGGTTCACCAGTTCGAGCGGTTTGCCGGCGCTGTCCTTGAACTTCTTCAGAGTCCAGCTTTTGACGGTAGCCCCACGATTGGTGAATATAACGTGATAGAGATCCGTATCGAGCGTGTAATCCTGTGCGCTTGCTGCCGAAACCGACCCTTCCACCGGCTCGGCCGGAGCGTTCTCGGCCGGAGGCGGGGTCGCCAAAGTCATCGGTGTCCCGCTGGCCGTCGTTGATCCCGAGGAAGTTGATCCCGAGGAAGCCGAACCCGGGGAAGCCGCGCCGGCTGTCGTTGTTTCCGTCTTTTTAGCGGTGGACGTTTCCTTTTGATTTGCCGATGGCGGCGGTGTAATGCCGAGCTGCCGGTAGGCCCAGGGGGTAACGACGAGGATCAGCCCCATGAGCACAAAGGCGATCAGCATCCGCACTTCGTTGGACAGCTCTTTGGATTCTTTTTTCGGGGGCGTTGGAGAACTCATTCTGTTTTGAGCGCAACATCTTGCGCGGTACCGGTTGGATGCGGCACGGGGTCGGCGCCGCCCTCATGGAAAGGATGACAGCGGCCCAGGCGTTTTAAGCCCAGCCAGATGCCTCTTCCCGCCCCATGCACTTCGATCGCCTCGCGCATGTATTGCGAACAAGTCGGATAGAACCGGCAGGCCGAAGGCAGGAACGGAGAGATCAGGCGTTTGTACCCGGCGAGGAGCAGGACGAGGAATTTGCGCACCTGATAAACAGACGGCGAATCTCCGCCTGAAGTTCTGTGAACAAGCACTCCTGCGTTTTTCGCCGTGGATTGAATACGATTGACCACTCGGGACTCAATGATGCCAGTTCGAGCCGGACGGCTTCACGCATACGTCGTTTGATGCGGTTGCGCACCACGGCTTTACCAAGCCCTTTGGGCGCGGTGAAGCCGACGCGAGGGCCGCCGGCCGTTGGTTCGAGCAGACTAAAAGCGGCAAAGAGCGGACACGTATAGCGCGTCCCCTGGTCGTAAACCCTTCGGAAATCGCTTGATCGCAGCAGCCTGACACTTTTGGGAAAGCCTGATTTCGTCGCGTGCTCCGCAGCTACCTCTCCGAGCTGACAGTCAGCTTTTTGCGGCCGATGGCGCGGCGGCGGGATATGACAGCCTGGCCGTCACCGGTCTTCATGCGAGTCCGAAACCCGTGCGTTTTGGCGCGGCGACGGTTGTTCGGTTGAAAAGTTCTTTTGGGCATTTTGTTCCTGGAAATATCGATTATACAACAGGTTGGGCCGCAGCCCGCTGATATGCGGACTTCAGAGCCGTGACCACAGGGAGCGGTTGTTCGGACTAAGACGCCGCCCCGATGGCTTTCCGGATGGCATCGGCCAGCTGCTCCTCGGTCATCTCGGTGCTGATAAAAAGCTCCTGGCGCGCGCCGTTCGAAAGCCCGATCGCCTTCCAGCCGTTCTGCGTGGGGACCGTAATTCGGATCTTGACAGTCCCCTTCGCATCGCGCACAGGCCGGATCACGCCGGGGATTATGGACCGGATTTCATCGAGCTTAACCAGCCGGTCGAGGACGGGCCGCAGGCTCTCCAGAATGCTGTGCTCGATCTTCAGCTTGCCTTTCCCAGTGCGGAGCCTGAATGGCATACGGTTCGTATACTACGATACGTGGCGCACAAGATCACCCTGATACCGGGCGATGGCATCGGACCTGAGGTCGCGGACGCGACGGCTCGCGCGGTAGAAGCGACCGGGGTGGCCGTCGAATGGGAGCGCGTGGACGCGGGCCTGGCCGCCGAAAAAGCCACCGGCCACTATTTGCCGGAAGCGGTTTTCGATTCGCTCGCGCGGACGCATGTCGGGTTGAAAGGCCCGGTAGGCACGCCGATTGCGAGCGGGCACTCCAGCGTGAATGTGGCACTTCGCAAACGCCTGAACCTGTTTGTAAACTTCCGGCCCGTGCGTATGCTGCCCGGCCTGAAGACGCGATTTTCGGATCTCGCGATCGATCTGGTGATCTTCCGCGAGAACACGGAAGACCTCTATGCGGGCATCGAGCACGAAGTTGCCGCTGGCGTGATGGAAAGCCTGAAGGTGATCACCAAAACGGCTTCGATGAATATCGCGAAGGCGGCGTTTGAATACTCGGTGCGCGAAGGCCGGAAGAAAGTGGTCGCCATCCACAAGGCCAACATCATGAAGCTCACCGACGGCCTGTTTTTGCGCTGCTGCCGGGAGGTGGCGGCGGGTTTTCCGGAGATCGAGTATGGCGAACTGATCGTGGACAACGCCTGCATGCAGCTTGTCATGCGTCCGGAGACGTTCGATGTGCTGGTGTTGCCGAACCTGTATGGGGACATTGTCTCGGACCTGACGGCGGGCCTCGTGGGCGGGCTCGGAATCGTACCGGGCGCGAACTTGGGAGATAGCTGCGCTGTGTTTGAAGCGGTGCACGGCTCCGCGCCAGACATTGCCGGGAAAGGCCTCGCGAACCCGACTGCTCTGATGCAATCTGCGCGCCTGATGCTGGCCCATTTGGGCGAACGCGATGCGGCGCTCCGGTTACAAAAGGCGATCGAGGCAGTTTACCGGGAGGGTCTGCACCTGACGCGGGATGTCGGTGGAATAGCCGGCACGGACGAGTTTACTAAAGCAGTGATCGGGAAACTGTAATCGCGCATGGGGCATGGCTTCCGCTTTGCCGCCGGGGTTGCCGGCCTACTTCGCGGCCGGTTGCGCCACGTTCTTCGTATTAGCAGCCGAGGCCATCGCCACGGACCGGATCGCATCGCCACTCGGGAGCGTGGAAGCGTCCCAGCCGCCGCCCAGCGCTTTCACCAGATCCACCGCCGCCGTCATGCGCCGCTGTAGAATCGTGACTGCCGTTTGCTCATCGTTCAGCGCGATCTCCTGCGTGGTAATGACGTTGAGGTAAGAGTCTGTTCCCGCCTTGTACCGGTCGAGTTCGAGCGAGAGAGACAGCTGGGCAGCCGTGACTGCCTCCGCCTGCTGCTGTGCCTCCTCAGCCAGATAGCGCAGAGAAGCCAGATCGTCCTCAACCTCCTGGAAGGCGGAGAGAACGGTTTGCCGGTAAGCCGCGACAGTCGAGTCGTACACCGCCTCCGTGTTCGCCACCTGAGCTCCACGGCGTCCAAAATCGAACAGCGTCTGGGATACCGAAGGTCCGGCCGACCATGTGCGGGCGGCCCACGTGAACAGACCCTGCAGAGTTGGGCTCAGGAAGCCGGCGCTGGCCGAGAGTGTCAGGGTCGGGTAATATGCGGTCTCGGCGATCCCGACGTTGGCGTTGGCCGCGGCCACCTGCCGCTCGTTCACGGCGATATCGGGCCTCCGCTCCAGAAGCACTGACGGGACAGCTGCGGGAATGGGTGGAGGCGGTCCATTGATCTTCAGCACCGGAATCTCCACCATCGAGGGGGGCTGTCCGGTCAAAACGGCAATGGCGTGTTCGTCCTGGGCGCGCGCGATATGAAGATCCGTGCTCTGCGCCTGCGCTCCAAGAAGCTGGGTCTGCGCCAGAGTCACGTCGCTCCTCGAAGCCACGCCGCCGTTGAAGCGGTTCATGGTCAGTGTGAGGTTCTTTTGATAAGCCTCGATCGTGTCGTGCAGAACCGCCTGCTGCATGTCGTTTCCCGCGATCAGAAAGTAATCCGTCGCGAGCAGGGCCTGCGCGCTCAAGCGGGCATTCTCGAGGTCCGCCGCACTGGCCTGCGCGTTGTCCACGGCGTTCTGCACGGAGAGGCGAACGCGGCCCCAAAGATCCGGCTCCCAACTCGCCGTGAACGGCAGCGAAAAGCTTTGCGAAGTACCGCCTAATCCCCGGCCCCCGGCTCCGCCGGAGTCGCTTTGAGTGATAGACGGATTGGATCCGATAGTCGGGTAATAGTTTGCGTGATTGGCGGCGACCAGCGCGCGCGCCTGGCGGAACTGAGCCTCCGCCTGCTTCACATTCTGGTTATTGATGTCGACCAGTTCCTCAAGCGTGTTCAGCTGAGGATCGCCAAAGATTTCCCACCACTTGCCTTTCATCACCGTATCGCTCGGCGTGGCCATTTTCCACTGATCGTTACCTGCGAACTCTTTAAAAGCCACCGGCGTCTGAGCGACCACGGGCCGCTGGTATTTCGGGCCGATCGTACAACCGGCGCAAATAATAGACGAAAGCGCCGCAATTTTCCAATAAGTGGTCGTCAATCCGCACCCTCCGCGGCCCCGCCGGGGATAAACAATCCGGGCCGGTGCTCGTATGGATGCGCACGGCTGAAACGCTTGCTGAAACGGTCAAGGTATAGATAGATCACGGGAGTTGTAAACAAAGTCAGCATCTGGCTTACGATCAGGCCGCCTACAATCGCGATGCCCAGAGGCTGGCGCAACTCGGAACCGACGCCATATCCGAACGCCATCGGCATGCCGCCAAGAAGCGCACAGGATGTCGTCATCATTATAGGACGGAAACGCAGCAGGCAAGCCTGGTAAATCGATTCGCGCGGCGTCAGCCCGGTGCGCTCCGCGGCCAGTGCGAAGTCGATCATCATAATCGCGTTTTTCTTAACTATACCTATCAGCAGGATGATGCCGATCATGGCAATAATAGACAGTTCCGTCCGGAAGAGAACCAGAGCAATTAGCGCGCCAACGCCCGCGGAAGGCAGGGTGGAAATGATCGTCAGCGGATGTATCAGGCTCTCGTAAAGAATTCCCAGCACGATATAGACCGCCAGCAGAGCGGTCAGAATCAGGATGGGCTGGCTCGATAAAGAATCCTGAAACGCCTGCGCCGTGCCGGCGAAACTGCCGGTAATACTCGTCGGCAGTCCCATCTGCAACTCGGCCCTGTTTATGGCGAGCACGGCATCGCTGAGTGACACGCCATCCGGCAGATTGAACGAAATCGTGGTGGCCGGGAATTGCCCCTGATGAGGCAGTTGCAGCGGCGTGATCCCCTGCGCAAAATGGGCAAAGGTCGATAACGGGACGGACAAGCCCCTGGGTGTTTGCACGTAAATCTTCTGCAGGAAGTCCGGGCTCTCCCACCACTGCTGCTCGAGCGCCAGCACCACGTGGTACTGGTTGATCGATTTGTACATGGTCGAGACCTGGCGCTGGCCAAAAGCGTCATAGAGCGCACTATCCACCGCCTGCGCCGTGAGGCCCAGGCGCGACGCGGTATCGCGGTCGATAATGACGTTCGATGAAAGGCCGGAATTCTGCTGGTCCGAACTCACGTCCACCAGTTCCGGCAAAGCGGAGAGTCCGTCCAGAACCCTTGGCCCCCACAGGGCAAGAAGGCCGAGATCCTGCGTCGTCAGCGTGTATTGGTACTGGGCATTGCTCTGCCGGCCACCGATTCGAAGGTCCTGCTGCGACTGTAGAAACAAAGTCGCGCCCGGCATTCCGGAAGTTTTGTTGCGGATTCGGGCGATCACCTGGTCCGGCGTCGTATTGCGCTTCGGTTTGAGTTGGACAAATATCTGGGCGGAACTGGAGCCCTGCGAGCCCCCGTTTCCGCCAGCCGTGATCCCGATCGTATCGACATCCGGATCTGCCCGGACTTTTTCCTCAAACCACTTGGCTTTCTCGACCAGCGACTGGTAGGAAATGTGCTGCTGGCCCTGCACCTGGCCATACAAACGCCCTGTGTCCTGCTGCGGGAAAAATCCCTTCGGAATCTTGACGTAGAGATAACCGCTGACTCCGACTGTGACGAGCATTACCAGCAGGACCGGAGCGGGGTGAGCTAACACGGCCTGCAGCGCGGAGGCATAAGTGGAGATGATCCACTGGAAAAGCTTCTCGGTCCAGTTGTAAAAACGCCCGTGTGCGTGTTTGACCTTAAGCAGCCGCGAACACATCATCGGGGTGGCCGTCAGCGAAATTGCCAACGAAACCGCGATCGAAACGGAGAGGACGATGGCGAATTCCCGGAAGAGACGGCCAATGATCCCGGGCATCATGAGAATCGGGATAAAGACCGCAATCAGTGAGATGCTCATCGATAGGACGGTGAAACCAATCTCCTCGGCGCCCCTCAACGCTGCCCGCATCGCGGGCATTCCATTTTCGATGTGCCGGGTGATGTTTTCAATCACTACAATCGCATCGTCCACCACGAATCCGGTGGCGATGGTCAGGCCCATCAACGAGAGATTGTCGAGAGTGTATCCGAGGAGATACATCGCGCCGAACGTGGCGATCAGCGAAACCGGCACGGAAACGCTCGGGATGAACGTCGCCCATCCGTTGCGCAGGAAGATGAACACCACCACAATCACCAGGCCGATGGAAATAACCATGTTGCGCTGGGCATCGCGGACCGAGTCGCGGATGGTAGTGGTGCGGTCGTTTTCGACGGTGAAGTTTACAGTGGGCGGCAGGGAGGCTTTGAAGCGCGGCAGCATTGCCTTTATGCGCGCGACGGTCTCGACGACATTCGCGCTCGGCTGACGCCGGATTTGGATCAGCACAGCCGGCTTGCCGTCGGCCATCCCCAGATTCCTGACATCCTCGACGGAGTCGATGACACGCCCCAGATCCGACAGTCGCACGGGAGCGCCGTTCCGGTAGACGACGATAAGATTACGGTAATCCTTCGCTTCGAGGAGTTGGTCGCTCACGATGAGCGGCGTGGTTATCACGCCGTTATCCAGCGAACCTTTCGGTTTGTTGGCGTTGGCCCCGGCGAGAAAAGTGCCGATCTGATCGAGCCCGACGTTGTACCGGGAAACTGGTTGCGGATTCACCTCGACCCTGACTGCGGGAAGTGAGCTTCCACTAACCTGCACCTGGCCGACACCTTGTATTTGCGCCAGTTTCTGCGCAAAAACAGATGACGCAACGTCGTACAGTTGCGCTCTTGGCACCACCTCCGAAGTGAGGGCAAGAATAATGATCGGCTGATCGGCGGGATTTTGCTTCTTGTAAGAAGGGTTTGTCGGCAGGTTCGAGGGCAGGAACCCCGCAGCGGCGTTAATGGCCGCCTGCACATCGCGCGCCGCGGCGTTGATATCGCGGCCCAAGTCGAATTGAAGTGTAACCTGCGCGGACCCAACCGAACTGCGCGAGGTCATCTCCGTGACGCCCGCGATACGCGTGAACTGTTTTTCGAGCGGCGTGGCGACGGATGCGGCCATCACTTCCGGGCTTGCGCCGGGCAGGTTCGCGGACACGTTAATGGTAGGAAAATCGACCTGCGGCAGCGCGGCGACGGGCAGCTGAAAATAAGCGATTCCCCCGGCGAGCGTCAGCGCGACAGTGAGCAGTGTGGTCGCGACAGGCCGCTCGATAAATGGCGTCGAAATACTCATTTAGACTTGGTAGGGTAGGCGGTTTCGCCTGCCAGTCATGTCATCTCCGGAAGGGACATCTGGTCCTCCGGCTGTGAACCCCGCAGGCGAGCCACCCAAGCTGCGATCCTGCCGAACCACAAATAAACAACCGGCGTTGTGAACAGCGTCAGCACCTGGCTCACCAGCAGTCCGCCGATGATGCTTATGCCCAGCGGTTTCCGCAGCTCCGAACCAACGCCGGTGCCGAAAGCCAGCGGCACCGCGCCAAGCAGCGCGGCCATGGTGGTCATCATGATGGGACGGAAACGAAGAAGGCAGGCCTGATAAATGGCCTCCTCCGGCGTCTTCCCTTCCTTGCGCTCGGCCTCCAGCGCGAAGTCGATCATCATGATGGCGTTCTTCTTGACAATGCCTATCAGAAGAATGATCCCGATCAGGGCAATGATGTCGAGATCCTCATGGAACAGAATCAGCGCCGCAATCGCACCGACACCTGCCGAAGGCAACGTCGAAAGAATCGTAATCGGGTGGATGTAGCTTTCATACAGCACGCCGAGAACGATGTATACCGTAACAATCGCCGCCAGAATCAGCAGGGACTCGTTCGCCAGCGAGTTCTCGAACGCACGGGCGGTGCCCTGGAACGTAGGCTCGATACTGGCAGGCATGCCCAAGTCCGCTGTAACCTTTCGAATGTTCGCGACGGCCGCGCCCAGCGACGCGCCCGGGGCCAGATTGAAGGAGAGAGTAACGACCGGAAACTGTCCCTGGTGATTGATCGTGATGGGAGTCGGGGTGCGCACGAATCTGGTGAACGAGCTGAGTGGCGCCTGCGAGATTGGAGCCGCGCCGGTCAGCGCCGTATTGGTGCCCGCCAGAGCGATGGTTGAAGCCAGATTTGCCGATGCCGATCCCACCTGCACATAAATATCTTTCAGCGAATCCGCGTTCTGCTGCCATTGCTGCCCGGCTTCGAGCACCACGTGATACTGATTCGACTGCGTATAGATCGTCGAGACCTGCCGTTGCCCGAAAGCGTCGTAAAGAGCGTCATCCACGTTCTGCGGCGTGATGCCGAGGCGGCCCGCCGTATCGCGGTCGATCACAACTTCCAATCCCAGCCCGTTGTTCTGTTGATCGCTGGCCACATCGCGCAGTTCGGGAATCTGTTTCAGCTTTTCCACGAGGCGCGGAATCCAAAGGTCCAGCGTCGGTTTGTCCGGCGCGTCGAGCGCGTATTGATACTGGGTTCGGCTGATCCGGTCTTCCACCGTGAGATCCTGGACCGGCTGCATGTAAAGCGTGATGCCTGAAACCTGACTCAGGCTCTGCTGCAGCCGCCGGATGACTTCGATGGCCGAAACCTTCCGTTCCTCGAGCGGCTTCAGGGTGATCTGAATACGGCCGCTGTTCATCGTTGTATTCTGGCCATCGGCGCCGATAAACGAAGTGAGGTTCTCGACCGCGGGATCCTGCAGGATGACCCGGGACAGTTCCTGCTGCTTGTTTCCCATGGCGACGAACGAAATTGTCTCGGGCGCCTGCGAAATACCGAGGATAACGCCCGTATCCTGCACCGGGAAGAAGCCTTTCGGAACGACGATATAAAGATACGTAGTGAGAGCGAGCGTCCCGACCGCGACCAGCAGCGTTAACGCCTGGTTACGCAACACCATGCGCACCATCTTTCCGTACTGTTCGATCGTCTTGACGAAACACAACTCCGACCATCGATAGATGCGCCCCTGTTCGTGTTCCGGTTTGTGCTTCAGAATCCTGGCCGCCATCATCGGCGTCAGCGTGAGCGAAACGAACGCCGAGAAAATAATGGTCACCGCCAGAGTTACCGCGAACTCGCGGAAGAGTCGGCCAACGATATCCGCCATGAACAGCAGCGGAATCAGCACGGCAATCAGCGAGACGGTCAGCGAAACGATGGTAAACCCGATTTCCGCCGAACCTTTCAGGGCGGCCTGCATGGGCGAATCGCCCATCTCCAGATAGCGGGCGATGTTCTCGATCATCACGATCGCGTCGTCCACCACGAAACCAGTCGAAATAGTCAGTGCCATCAGCGAAAGGTTGTCGAGACTGTACCCGAGCATGTACATGACGCCGAACGTGCCGACAAGCGAAAGGGGAACCGCAATACCGGGAATGATGGTCGCCGAGAGGCTGCGCAGGAACAAGAAGATGACCATCACGACCAGCGCGATGGTAAGCATCAACTCGAATTCGACATCCAGGACCGACGCGCGAATGGTAGTCGTGCGGTCCGTAATAACCTGCAGCTTCACGCCCTCCGGAAGCGACGCCTGGATCTGCGGAAGCAGGGCCGTAACGGTATCGACCACACCGATGATGTTCGTGCCGGGCTGCCGCTGAATATTCAGGACGATGGCGGGGGTGTCGTCCACCCACGCCTTCCTGTGCGTGTCCTCGGCGCCATCGATGATAGTCGCGACGTCGGAAATCCGGACCGGCGCGCCGTTTCGGTAGGCGATGATGATCGGGGCGTATTGCGCGCCGGACTGCAGCTGATCGTTGTCGTTGATCGTCCACGCCTGCGATGCGCCGTCAAAATTACCCTTGGCCTGATTGACATTGGCGCTGCCCAGCGCCGTCCGCAGCGTATCCAAACTCAGCCCGTAGGACCTGAGCGCAACCGGGTTGGCCTGCACGCGGACTGCGGGCCGCTGCCCGCCACTGATGCTCACCAGACCCACACCTTTGAGCTGCGAAATCCTCTGCGCCATGCGGGTCTCGGCCAATTCCTCCACCTTGGGCAACGGCATGGTAGTCGAGGTGATCGCGATGGTCAGAATCGGCGCGTCGGCCGGATTGGTCTTACTGTAAACGGGAGGAATGGGAAGGTTGGTCGGCAGGAAGGTTCCGGAGGCGTTGATCGCCGCCTGCACTTCCTGCTCGGCGACGTCGATGCTGAGATCGAGGGAGAATTGCAGGGTGATCAGCGAACTGCCGAAGGAACTGATCGACGTCATCTGCGTCAATCCGGGCACCTGCCCGAATTGCTTCTCAAGTGGCGCTGTAACCGCCGAGGTCATGACCTCCGGACCCGCGCCGGGATAGAAGGTCTGCACCTGCATGGTCGGATAATCGACCTGAGGCAACGCCGAGACCGGCAACTGCCGGAACGCCACAACTCCCACGAGGACGACACCGGCCATCATGAGCGAAGTCGCGACCGGCCGGAGAATAAAGATGCGCGAGGGACTCACTGCGGAGCTTCCCCGCCTTTCTTCCGTTTGAAGTCGCCTTTTCCGCGCTCGCCTTTATAGCCTTTGCCCTCGCGGAACCCGCCTGGATTGCTTCCAACGCCTGGTTGTTCGGCCTGTACGTCGCTGGTTCCACTTTTGGCGCCGCTGCCTGGAGCTCCACCGTTCGCAGCGCCACCGTTCGCAGCTCCACCGTTCGCAGCTCCACCGTTCGCAGCCCCACCGTTTGCAGCCCCGCCGTTCGCACCGCGGCCACCACGGCCACGGCTTCGGCTGCGCCCGCTTCCGGCCGCAATGGCTTCCAGTTCGCCCGGTTTACGCACGCGCACCAGAGTACCTTCATCCAGACGGTCCGTTCCATCGACGACAACCTGATCGTCTTCCGTTAAACCCGAACGAATCTCGGCGATGTCCTGATCGGTGGCGCCAACCTGGACTGTCTTGAGGTGTACTTTCGAGGTCTCCGGGTCGACGGTGTAGACAAAAGTACCCTGCTGGCCATTCTGAACCGCCACGCCGGGAACCACGAGCCTTTGCATCAAAGTGTCGACCTTGAGCTTGATATTCACAAACTGCTGGGGGAAAAGCGTGAGATCGGTGTTGGCGAAGACCGCTTTCAGCCGTGCCGTCCCGGTTGTATTATCGATTTGATTGTCGACTGTCTGGAACTCACCCGAGGCCAGCTTCACCGAGTTATCGCGGTTATAGGCCTCCACCGGGAGCTTTACCCCAGCGCGCATTTTCTTCAATACCGCGGGCAGGCTGTCTTCCGGAATAGTGAATTGAACCTGGATCGGCTGGAGTTGGGTAATTACGACCATTCCGTTCTGATCGGAAGCGTGAACGATATTGCCGGGATCGACCTGGCGCAAACCAACGTTTCCCGTAATGGGCGCCGTGACCTTGGAATAGGTCAAATTCAGCTGCGCGCTGTCCACGTTGGCCTGATCCTGTTTGATGCTGCCCGTATATTGCCCAACGAGAGCTTTTTGGGTATCCAGCTGCTGTTTGGGTATGGCGTCCTGTTCCAGCAGCGTTTGGTAACGCGCCAGATCCAGCTTCGCGTCGTCCAGCAGAGCCTGATCGTGTGCCAGCGTGCCCTCCGCCTGTTCCAGTTGCACTTGATAAGGACGCGGGTCGATCTCCATCAGGACCTGCCCCGCCTTGACCAAATCGCCTTCATTGAAATTCACTTTCATCAACTGCCCGTCGACGCGCGATTTGACAGTGACGGTATAGAACGCGGCCACATTGCCGGGGTCGGTCAGATAAACCGGCACGTCCGCGCGCTTCACCTTTGCCGTGACCACGGGCACCGGCCCCAATCCGCCGCCGCCGCGTGCGCCTTTACGTCCGCGGCCACCGCCCCCCCCACCGAAACCCTGTGCCTGCTGCGGGATTGCGCCAGGTTGCCCCGCCCGCCACACGGTATAGCCGGTGACACCGGCGATGATCAGAAAAAAAAGGATCCAAATGATGCCCCGCCGCTTGCCCTTAGGGCGCTGGGGTTTGTGTTCCGGGGAGCCGGGCGCACCAATGTGGTGGACCTCCGGAAAATCCTTCAGATCTGTGGATGTGGTGTTCGTCGTCATTCAGCCTGCATTCAAATTGGTGTATTAAATTGACTACTTTGAGAGCCCTCAGGTAACGCGCGCGCGGTCGAGATTACGAAAAAATACACACTTGTGCGGCTGTCGGCACGACGCTTCCCTAATGAAAACAATAGGGAAGCTTTCGCCCACACTCGACTAAGCGATTATACTGCGAGCTGGGCCCGCGCGGTCTGAGGCACCCGGGTCGACAGACTTGATATGTGAAAATGAGGATTGAAACGCCTCATGGCTGCGCCGCTGCTTTTGCTCGTCGCGTGCGGCGGCAGCACGAAACCCGGCAACGAAACCAGCGTCACTCTGCCCGTCGCGCATGTCGACGAGGCCACGGCGGGGACCATTTCCGGCAGGGTCGTTTTCAATGGCAAGGCGCCCGTGATGCCGGTTATCGATCTGTCTTCCAATCCGCAATGTGAAAGGCAGCACCGCACGCCGCCGAAGGGCGAAGCTGTTGTGGTGAATTCCAACAATACTTTGCGGAACGTGTTCGTCTGGATCAAAGACGGCCTGCCCCCCGCGCGCTGGACGCCACCGGCCGAGCCGGCAAAGCTCGATCAGATCGGCTGCATTTACGAGCCGCACGTGCTCGGCATTATGGAAGGACAGCAGCTGGAGATTTTGAACAGCGATCCGGTGAATCATAACGTCCACGCGGAGAGCCAGGTGAATGCGGCATGGAACGAATCGCAGGCGCCGCGCGCGGAACACAAGTTCAAGCGATTCGATTCCGCGGAGGTACTGTTCCCGGTTACCTGCAGCGTCCATCCGTGGATGCGGAGCTATATTGGCGTTTCGCCGCATCCCTTTTTCGCCGTCACGGGAGAGGACGGCTCGTTTACGCTCAAGGGAGTGCCGCCGGGAACGTATACGATCGAAGCGGTGCATGAGAAGTACGGCAGGAAGGAAGGCAGGCTGACGCTCGCGCCAAATGGGAACGCGGTGTTGGATTTCGCTTATGGCAGCTAACGGAAATTATCATCCAGGCCTCTACCGATGGTCGGTGCTGCTGGCTTTCTGCACGCTGCTGCTGGTGGTGGCCGGGGGCCTGGTCACCAGCCGCGACGCGGGGCTCTCCGTACCGGACTGGCCTCTCTCCTATGGAAAGCTGATGCCGCCCATGGAAGGCGGCATCATATATGAACACGGCCATCGCATGGTGGCGACGACCGTCGGATTGCTCACCATTGTGTCTATGATCTGGTTGTTCCGTTCGGAACGCAGACAGTGGCTGCGATGGCTCGGTGTGATTGCGTTGGGCGCGGTGATTTTGCAGGGCGTCCTGGGAGGGCTGACGGTCCTTTTACTCCTGCCCTGGTGGATCTCGACCGCGCATGCTTGCCTGGCACAGCTTTTCTTCGCGACGACAGTCGCTATGGCGCTGTTTACTTCCAGCTGGTGGCTGCGTGGTCCGGTCCTTGTGGAAGAGCGGCTCAAGTATCCGATTCGAGACCTGTCGCTCGCCGCGCCCCTCTGCGTATTGGCCCAACTAGCGCTGGGGGCGGCGGCGCGACACAAGGCGATCGGCTCCATCTATCACGTCGCCGCGTCCCCGATAGTCACGGGCGTGATACTTTGGATTTCACTACGAATCCTGCTGCGCTACGCTGAGAATCGTGAGTTAACCGCGGCGTCGATCAGCTTGCTCGCGATCACTTTCTGCCAGGTTTTCCTGGGCATCGCCGCGTTTATGAGCCGCATTGCTTATGCCGACGCTATACAACCGATGCCGCTAATGGTGACCTTTACTGTCCTGCACGTCGCGGTGGGGGCGCTCACGATGGCCGCGAGTGTGGCGCTCGCCATCCTGGTGCACAGAAACATACCGGCTCCGGCGCGCGAATTCGCAGCCACCAGGGCAACCGCGGTCTCTTAAATGTGGGACTACATGGCACTGACCAAACCACGCATCACGTGGCTTATCCTGATGAGCACAGGCGTGGGCTATTTCTTTGGTCAGCCGGCGGGTTCACCCGACTGGATTCTATTGCTGCATACGCTGATCGGTACCGCGCTCATCGCATCCGGCACCGCCGCTCTCAACCAGTGGTATGAACGCGGCGCGGATACGCTCATGCGGCGCACTTCGGGCAGACCGCTGCCCACCGGCAAGATGACAGCTTTTCGCGCGTTAATGTTCGGGATTTTGCTGGCCGTCCTGGGATTCGGCGAACTCGCGCTGGGCGTCAATTTTCTGGCGGCGCTGCTGGGCGCATTCACGCTGGTCACCTATCTCTTTATATACACGCCACTGAAGCAACGCTCGCATTTGTCGACGGTGATCGGGGCGCTCCCGGGCGCCATGCCTCCTTTGATGGGTTACGCGGCGTCTCATGGATCGCTCACGCCGGAAGCCTGGACTTTGTTCGCCATCCTCTTTATATGGCAATTTCCGCACTTTCTGGCTATTGCCTGGATGTACCGCGAAGATTATGCGCGCGCCGGCATCCGCATGCTTCCGGTCGTGGAGCCTGACGGGATGTCTACCGGGAGGCAGATTATTCTTTACGCTTCGACGCTCATACCGGTGAGTCTCTTCCCGGTGTTACTCGGGATGTCCGGGAAAGTGTACCTGGTGGGAGCGCTGATACTGGGCGGATGGTTTCTCTACACCGGTGTCCGGGTTGCGTTCGATCTGACGAACGTGCGGGCGCGCCGCGTGCTGCTGGCATCGATCATTTACCTGCCGGTGATATACGGGCTCATGGTTTTCGACCGCCCATCATGATGATGATGAAGGCGACCTTATTAGTCCTGGTAATTCTGCTGGCGGGATGCGCGAAGCAAGAGCCGTTACCCGTTCTGGGCGACATTCCGCAGTTCGAGCTACTTAACCAGCAGGGGCAGAAGTTCGATCGTTCGTCGTTAGATGGTCACGTTTGGATCGCGGACTTCATCTACACCAACTGCGAAAGCTCCTGCCCGCGAATGAGTTCGAAGATGCACTCGATCCAGAGTGCGACCGGCGCTGGCGTGAAGCTGGTATCGTTCACGGTCGACCCGCAGCGAGATACGCCGCAAGCGCTGGCTGAATACGGCAAAAAGTACTCCGCCGACAGCGCGCGCTGGACATTTCTGACCGGCAATACCGCTACCCTCGACATGCTGGACCACGACGCATTCAAGCTCGGCAACCTCAGCATGGATCACAGTACGCGCTTCGTTCTGATCGACAAGAAGGGCCGGGTGCGCGGTTATTACGGTCTGCTCGATGGCGATCCGGTGGCGCGCGTGGCAAAGGACGCGGCTCGCCTGGAGACCGAAAAAGACCAGGCGTAAGTGAATCCATCCGTTGTTCCGGTAGTCCTCGCCGGTTTCTGCGCTTTCCTTACTTTATTCGCGCCTCAACCCATCCTTCCGCTGCTCGCCGATGTTTTTCACGCCAGCAAGGTGATGATCAGCATGATGGTTACGGCATCCACGCTGGGTGTCGCGTTGGCCGCGCCGCTGATCGGCCAGATCGCGGACCGCGTGGGACGAAAGCGAGTCATCGTCCTCTCCGCGTTGACGCTGGGTATCGCTACGCTGCTGACCGCCACCTCCACAAGTCTGGGCGCCCTTCTCTTCTGGCGATTCATTCAGGGCGTGGCGACACCTGGAGTCTTTTCTGTAACCACCGCCTACGTACACGATGAATGGCCCTCCGGACGGGCGGCATCGGCGATATCGGCCTATGTCAGCGGCACCATCGTAGGAGGATTCAGCGGCCGCGTGATCGCAGGATTCGCGGCGGGGCATTTTGGATGGCGTTGGGCATTTGTTGTGCTCGGATGCATTAGTCTCGCGGTTGCCGCGTACCTCTGGGCGTTCCTGCCCGCGGAGCGGACGTTTGCGCATCCCGAAGCGCCCACCCGGCTGGTCGACGGGATGCTCGATCATTTGCGCAACAAGCAATTGGTTGCCGCATACAGCATCGGTTCCTGCGTACTGTTTTCGCTCACTGCGTTGTTTACGTATGTCACGTTCCACCTCGCTGCGCCTCCGTTTTCGTTAGGCCCCGGGTTGATCGGATCGATCTTCGTCGTCTATCTGGTGGGCGCGGTGGTGACTCCTTTCGCGGGGCGGCGCATCGACAAAGACGGTCACGGGAGGATGATGATCGGGGCAGCCGTGATTGGCGCGATTGGGGCGTTACTGTCGCTGATTCCCAATCTGTGGATGGTCATTACAGGTCTGGCGATTTGCAGTTCCGGCGTCTTCATCGCGCAGGCATCCGCCACCAGTTTTGTGGGAGTGGCCGCAAAACATAACCGGGCCCTGGCGCTCGGACTGTACGTCAGCTTCTATTACGCGGGAGGAAGCCTCGGCGGGACGGCTCCAGGGTGGCTTTGGCAGGCGTTCGGCTGGCCGGGTTGCGTGGCGCTGGTAGTCGCCGTGCAGGTGGTGATCGCGGGATTGGCGTGGACTCGATGGACTACCCACTAAGCCGTTCACGAAGGCGAGTGGGGTCGGTTAACGCGAGATAGATCAACCCAAACGGTATGAGCGTGGCGCAGGCGAGGAGGATCGGATGCAACCTATTTTCAAGCGGCGCTTTGACGGCCCAGACGACGGCAGCCGCGATAATCGCCGCGGCCCATAATCTTGTTAGGTAACCAACACCTACGAGATCGGCGCCGATCCTGCGGGCGAGAGAACGGCGGAGCAGAAGAAATTCGATCCAGCCGCTGATTCCGGCGGATGCGGTCAGTCCGGCAACGCCCCACTTCGGATCGATCCCGATTAGCGGCGGAAGAGGGATCGCCGCACAGTAGCCGAGAAGCGTGGTGAGTGCGACCCGAATCAGTGCGAAGACGAGCGGCGTGCGGGTGTCTTTCAAGGCGTAAAAAGTCGATGAGTAGAGTCGCCCCTGCGTGGATGCAAGCAGGCCGACACCTGAGCCTGCCAGAATTCCCCAGACATAGAGCGCATCGGCGTGCGTGAACTTTCCGCTCTGGTAGATTGCCCCGGCGATGATGTCTCCGAGCGCGATGAAGGCGACCACGGAGGGGATCACGAAAAACGAGATCCGCCGTAATCCGCTGACAAGCCGCTGGCGGAGGTGCGCAGCAACTTCATCGTGGCCGCCGAGGGCGCTCGACATCTCCGGCAGTTCGGAGGCCGATACCGACATGCCGAACAAGCTGACGGGAAGAAGGTAGAGATCCTGGGCATAGGCCAGCGCCGATACCGCGCCGGTCGGCAGCCAGCTCGCAATGATGGAATCGATGTACGCGCTCAACTGCACGACTCCGCGGCTGACAAAGACCGGGATGAAGTTGCGGATCACGATCCGAACGCTTTCGAGGTGAGTCGCCAGTTGAATGCGCAACGCGGGGACGAGTTGCAGTACAACCGGCAGTTGGACAAAAAACTGCGCCGCGCTGCCGATGACCGACGCCCATGCGACGAGTCCGGCAAGACGATCCTGATTGGCACGCGGACCGAACCACAGAAGCGCCACGATCATTGCGATATTCCAGAGCACGGGCACGCTGTAGGAAAGGAAGAAGCGGCGATGGCTGTTGAGGATTCCGAGGCACCATGCGGAGAGAACGAGCAGCCCGGCGCCGGGGAAAAATATGCGCACGAGTGAGATGGTCAATTCGCGCTTCGATCCGGTGAAGCCGGGCGCAATGGCATCGATAAAAATCGGCGTGGCGAGAACGCCGATCAGCACGAGGACGGACGTGAGCAGGGCCAGGATCGCGAAGACGGCCCCGGCGACGCGACCGGCTTCTTCCTGTTCATCGCGCGCCATGAGGTTCGCATAAACAGGGATAAAGGAGGCGGAAAGGACACCTTCACCGAACAGGTTCTGGAGAAAATTCGGAATGCGCAAAGCGGCGCGGAAGGCATCGGCCGCGGCGGAATTGCCGAGGTAGTGGGCGAAAACGCGATTGCGGATCAGGCCGGCGATGCGGCTGAGAAAGATGCCGGCCGCGACGAGCGATGCTGCGCCGCGCGAACGCTGCTCAATTCTGGCGACCATGGTTTACTTCTCCAGCAAAAAGTTGCCGACCACCATCGCGTCGATGCCCGAGGAATAGAAGCTGCGCACCGCGTCGCGCGGCGTGCATACCAGCGGTTCGCCGAACAGATTGAACGAAGTGTTGTAGAGAACGGGCAGTCCTGTTTTTTCGCCGAACGCGTGCAGCAATTGCCAGTAGAGCGGATTATCGTCCTTCGATACGGTGTGCACGCGCACCAGGTCGTTGGCCAGAATCGCGCCGCGGAATTGCTCTTTGTGTTTGGCGCGGACGCGGCTCACGGTGGCGAGATTGCGCGCGTTCGGTCCGGCTTCGAAATACTCGGAAGCGAGTTCCGCGGGAACCGACGCCGCGAATTTCCGCAGCGCCTCGCGGTGCTTGATGAAGGCGTTAAGATTTTCGGTTGAGTACGGGTCCTGGGGCGATGCAAGAATGCTGCGATTGCCGAGGGCACGCGGACCGAATTCCATCCGTCCCTGCATCCAGGCGACGATGCGGTTTTCCTTTAAACGATCGACCGCCGCGCCGATCGTTTCGGAAGTCGTGGCCAACAGGCGGAAGCGCAATTTGCAGTTCTCGAGAACCTGCTTGATTTCCGGCGCGCTGAAGGACGGGCCAATGCAATATCCGCCGCCGTCAATCCGGCTTGTCTCACCCAGCAGTTCGTTCCACACGCTTAAGGCAGCGCCGAGCGCAGTGCCTGCGTTGCCCGCGGCGGGCTGGGCGAATACGCCTTTGAAGCGCCCTGAATTCTCAAGCGCCGAAACCATAAGAGCGTTCCAGGCAACTCCGCCTCCCAAACAAACATTCTCAGCGTCGCCGGCCAGTCGCAGGACATATTCTTCAAGCGTCTTCTGCATGCTGGCGGCAATATCGGCGCGCTGCTTCGGTGTGAGCTCGGCGCGCCCGGCGATGCCGAGTTGCTCAAAGAACTGCACGCCGAATCCGCCGTGGCCTTCCTGGCCGGATTCAAAATACGAGCGGTCGATCGTGTGATTGCGGACCACTTTCCGGAATACATCCATGTATTTGGGGTCGCCCGTCGCGGAGAGCCATTGGACACGATGTTCGTCGGCTTGCGGTTGAAAGCCGAGAAGTTCGGTGACGCGGCCGTAGAGCTCGCCGATGGAGTCCGGATAGAGAATTTCGTCTTCGAGGACTAGCCGGTTCCCTTCCCCCCGCCACTTGGTGCCGCAGCGCAAATCGCCTTCACGATCGAGTGTGATGACCACGGCGTTTTGGAATGGAGAAGGCAGGTAAGCAGCGGCGGCGTGGGCGGCGTGGTGATCGATCGAGACTACGCGCGCTTTCGGGAACATGCGGAGCGCGATCGGCAGGGCTGATCCTGGCGGCAAGGGGCGCGCGAGCGCTACATAGTCGACGTCCGCTGGTCCGATTCCAGCGATGCGGAGGCACGTGGCTACGGCGTTTTCCGGTAAGCGTCCGGGCTGAGGGCGACGCGCGAGTTTTGCTTCTTCGATTGCCGCGGCGATTTGGCCATCCTTGATTACTGCAGCGGCTGCGTCGCCGAGGACTCCGCCGATTCCGAGTATGTTCATTGCGAGTGAATCCCAAGCGTCGAGATGAGTCTCGACGCGGCACGCACGAGTGCGCGCGCCACGGGCACAGAGAGGTTTGTCGGCACAGTAGTGTTTAGTTCCCTTTCCCGCGTTTTTCGATTTTGGCCCAGGTATCTTTCAGAGCTACTGTTCTGTTGAAGACTGGCTTGCCCGGTGTTGTGTCGGGGTCCACGCAGAAGTAACCGAGGCGCTCGAATTGGTAGCGTTCCATCGGGGATACCTGCCTGAGCGCTGGTTCGAGTTTGCACGCCGTCAGGATTTCGAGCGACGCGGGATTGAGATCGTCGTTTTCGCCTGGGTCTTCGTGAGTGAAAAGAGTTTCGTAGACCCGCACCTCGGCATCCACGGCATGGGCGGCCGAAACCCAATGGATGGTGGACTTCACTTTCCGCCCGTCCGGGGCGTTACCGCCGCGCGTTGCAGGATCGTAGGTGCAGTGGATCTCCACGATGTCGCCATTCGAATCCTTCACCACGCTCGTGCAGGTTATGAAGTACGCATAACGTAAGCGGACTTCGCGGCCTGGTGACAACCGGAAATACTGTTTCGGCGGGTCTTCGCGGAAATCGTCCTGTTCGATATAGAGCACGCGGGAGAACGGGACTTTTCTCGTTCCAGCGGAAGGATTCTCCGGATTGTTGACCGCCTCGACTTCTTCCGTTTGCCCTTCGGGATAGTTGTCGATCACGACGCGCAAGGGATGAAGAATCGCCATCATGCGCGGGGCGCGCTTGTTCAGATCCTCGCGGACATGATGTTCCAACAAGCGCAGCTCGATGATGCCGTTGGTCTTGGAGACGCCGAGCGAGTTACAGAAATTGCGGATGGCCTCGGGAGTGTAGCCGCGACGGCGGATGCCGGAAATTGTGGGCATACGAGGATCGTCCCAGCCGCGCACGTGGCCCTGCTCGACTAATTGCAGAAGCTTGCGCTTGCTCAACAAGGTGTAAGTGATGTTGAGGCGGTCGAATTCGATCTGCTGCGGATGATGGATCCCCAACTGTTCGATGTACCAATCGTAGAGCGGCCGATGATCTTCGAACTCGAGCGTGCAGATGGAGTGCGTGATGCCTTCGATGGAGTCGGATTGCCCATGCGCGAAGTCGTACATGGGGTAGATGGACCACGCGCTGCCGGTGCGGTGATGCTCGGCGTGGAGAATGCGATACATCACGGGATCCCGCATGTTGAGGTTAGGCGAGGCCATGTCGATCTTGGCGCGCAGGGTTCGCGAGCCGTCGGGGAATTCGCCGGCGCGCATGCGTTCGAGAAGATCGAGGCTTTCCTCGGCGGACCGGTTGCGGTATGGGCTTTCCCTACCGGGCTCGGTCAGTGTACCGCGATAGAGGCGAACTTCTTCGCTGGAAAGATCGCACACGTAGGCTTTGCCGGCGCGCACCAATTTTTGCGCCCACTCGTAGAGCTGGCCGAAGTAGTCGGAGGCGTAGAAGATACGGTCCTCCCAGTCGAAGCCGAGCCAGCGAACGTTCTCCATGATGGAGTCAACATATTCCTGTTCCTCTTTCTCGGGATTGGTGTCGTCGAATCGCAGGTTCGTCTTGCCGCCGAACTCTGCGGCGAGGCCAAAGTTCAAGCAGATGGATTTGGCGTGGCCGATATGGAGGTAGCCATTGGGCTCGGGAGGAAACCGGGTATGGACACGCCCACCGTATTTATTAGTCTTCAGGTCTTCGAGGACGATCTCGCGAACGAAATTCGTGCGCGGAGACGCGACTTCAGTCAACGCTTCGGGCGGGGAAGAATTCATATCGATCTCGATACTCCCAACAGACAAGCGTCGGCACGAGTGCCGACGCGGCACGCACGAGTGCGCGCGCCACGGTTAAGGAGTGTGGTTGAGAAATGGGGCATCTAATTCTTTAGTTTCTCAATAGCCTGCTCGATTCGTTTGAGGCACGTTTCGCGGCCGAGCACTTCGAGGGTACCGAACAGAGGAGGAGCAGTCTTGCGTCCGCACACCGCGACGCGCACCGGTTCGAACATTTGTCCCGCTTTGATTCCGAGAGCATCGGCCGCGGCGCGCAATGCAGTTTCCAGGCCGTCGTGGGAAAACTCGGCGGATGTCAGCGTTGCCATGGCTTTTTCCAGCACGCGCAACGCCATCGCGGCATCGCCTTTTTTTGGAATTAGCTCGGCAGTATCGTACGGGGGTAACTCGGCGAGAAAGAAGAAATCGCCCACTGTCAGCACGTCGCGCAGGAGCCGAATGCGCTCCTGGATGAGCGGCGTGACTCGTGCCAGATTGTCGACCGGAAGACCGGCTTCCTCTACAACAGGGAGCAGTTTTTCCGTCAATTCGGAGGCGGGCATGGTGCGGATGTGCTCGGCGTTGAGCCAGACGGCCTTGGGATCGAACGGATCCTGATCGGTAAAGTTGACCACGGCATTGCTGCGATTGACGCCTTCGAATGAAAACGCCTGGACCAGTTCGTCGCGCGTCATCTGTTCGCGATCGTTCTTCGGCGACCAGCCCAGCAGGCACAGAAAATTTACATAGGCCTCCGGCAGAAAACCGCCGTCGCGCCAGGTAGTGACGGAAACGACCGGGCCGTGACGCCGTTTGGAGAGCTTGCTGCCATCGGGCGCGATCAGAAGCGGAAGATGCGCAAACTGCGGCGGCTCAAGACCGGCGGCGCGAAAAATCAGGACATGCTTGAACGTGTTGGTGAGATGGTCCTGCCCGCGAATGATATGGCTGATGCGGAGATCGACATCGTCGGCGCAGGAAGCGAGATGGTAAGTGGGAGCGCCGCTGCTTCGGAGAAGAGCGAAGTCTTCGATATCGTCGGCCATTTTCGACTGCTCGCCATAGACGAGGTCGTGAAAGGTGACGGCTTCACCGGTGCCGCGCGGGACGCGAAAGCGGAGGACGAATTTTTCGCCGAGAGCGGCGCGATGGTCGCTCTCTTCGTGAGAGAGTTCGCGCTGGCCGGGATTGAAAAGCCAGGAACCTCCTGCATGCGACTTTTCAGGCTCGGCACCATCGAGCACGGCATCCATCGGCGTGAAATCACGATAGGCAAGGCCGCGCGCGAGGATTTCGTTCGCAAGGGTTTTGTGGAGCGCCAGACGCTCGGATTGCCGATACTGCTCATCCCAATCGAGGCCGAGCCAGGTTAAACCATCGAAGATCGAGCGCAGGGACTCTTCGGTATTGCGCTCGATATCCGTGTCGTCGATACGCAGGATCATCGTGCCGCCGTGGTGGCGCGCGTAGAGCCAGTTGAAGATGAAAGTGCGCGCGCTGCCGATGTGCAGATAGCCCGTCGGCGAGGGCGCGAAGCGAACTCTGAGCATGAAATTGCAGTATAGCGATGGAGGCTCAACCGACTTGGGCGACGTAGAGGAGTGCATGGGAGATTGCCGGAAGACCCTATTTAGCCGCCGATGAACGCTGATCAACGCCGATGGGACGAACTCAAATTCCTGCCCTGGCCAGTTCTTTGTTTTGTGCGACTTGTCAGGTTCGTTTCGCAATAAATACAATTTTCGCGATCGGCAGGGCGTTCGTAGTTTTCCGTAGTTAGGTTCGGTTCGTTTGGAAATCCGACCTTTGTCAAAGCCAATTTGAAGCCAATTTTTGGTGGGTACGAACCCATTCGAAGCCAATTTCCCGAAGCCGGAAAAATTCGGGCAACCAGCTTCGAATGTTTAGTTTGAATCGGGTCCAGTGAGCAAAATAATTGGGTTTGGCCGCGAGATTCGAGAATCGCGGAATACGGCATTCCCGATTCCATGTTTCGAGCGTCGACGCGATGTTTTTGCATGACCATTCTGGTAAGAGACGTCCTTATAAGCCACATTGTGGACTATGGAAGGCGGGCAATTTCGCCGTTTTGAGCTAAGGAATTGAGCCCATTAGGACGATTTATAGATTTTCGCTGTGAACGGCCATTGCCCGCCCGCACCACCACGTGGACCATGCATAGACACCCGCGCAAAGCACCACAAGGATCGGCATCGCGTTAACCGCCGCGGCGGTCGCGGACATCACGACTACCTGAAAAATGCTGGTACCAAAAGAAACGCCACTGGAGAACCGCCAACGCATCTGGTGGCTGTGGCGAGTCACGGAAACGTAATGGCCGACCGCCAGAGCCGCGAGCGCGGCGGCGAGGCCGGCAAGGGGAATCAGAGGCAATGTCATCAGCACGGCACACAGAAGGAACGGCACGTCCTTGGCTGCCAGGATCTGCCAGCCGGGGACGGGCAGGAGACGGTAGCGCGTCATTCCGCCTTCGCCGTCGAGCCCGAACAGCGTCTGCGCATAAGTTGAGAGCGCGAGCATGGTCACGATCGTCATCGGCAGCAAGGCATCGGCGGGCAAAAGTCCCGCGGCGCGGAAACCCAGGCAGAAAACGCTAACCACCGCGCTGCACCAGAAATCGAGTGTCGAAAGCGTCTCGCGCAGATTCTTGCGGATGAGATGATTCAACGGGCCCGGAAAGTGGGGCACGCGACGCCACATTCCCTTGCGGGCAGCAGGAAGGGACGGCAGCAGGAAGCCGATCGCAAACACTCCGGCGGCCAACGCCCAAAGACCCATCGTCACGTGCTTCCAAACCGCCAGCGCCGCGACGATCCACATGACGGGATTGAGCCACGGGCTGAGGATTCGCAGCCATCGGCGCTCACCCGTGCCGAGTGGCCATATCGCGAGGCGATCGGGCGGCAAGACCCGCAGCGGATCGGCGCTCAATGGAATAAAGAGAACCAGGCCGATGAAGACATTGAGCGCGACGAAGAGGCCGGGATCGCCGAGGAAGAGAAATCCCACGCCCACTACGAAGAGATTGTTGCCGGAGAACGATCCCACGGTTTTGAGATCGCGCCGCACGGCGGTCAGGAGGGCGGCCAGAATTGCCCGCAGCGCGAAAGTGCTGTTACCTAACCCGGGGCTGTTACCTAATCCGGAGACCCGAGCCATTCCAATTCCTCCGAAGGGGGCGGTTCCGCGAGCTCAAGATAAAGGTTTTCAAGAGACCGCGGCAGTTCGATCGCCGAGGAGTTCCAAACGATCGTGCCCCCCCGTATCATGACGAACTGGTGGGCGATGCGCTCGACCACGGGCAGAATGTGCGACGTGAGGAAAACGGTGATGCCGCGCGCGGCCGCGGAAACCAGAAGGTCGCGCATGATCTTTGAGGTGGCGGGATCGATGGCTTCGAAAGGCTCGTCGAGAAAGAGCACTTCGGGGTTCGGCAGCACAGCCATGGCGAACGCGGTCTTCTTGCGCATGCCGTGGGAACCGTAGCCGGCGAACGTGTTGCGGCCCTCGCTGAGACCGAGCACGCGCAGCAGCTGCTCGATGCGCGCATGGGACTCGTCCTTGTCAAGACCGTAAATGCGGGCAGTGAGTTGGAGGTGCTCTGCGATGGTGAGGTCGTCGAAGAGGCCGAGGTTTTCGGGCAGCACGCCGATGCGGCGTCTGGCCTCCAGCGAATGCGCGGCGACATCGAACCCGCAGACGGATGCCTGGCCGGAAGTGGGGGCGAGGAGTCCGGAGAGCATTTTGACTGTGGTCGATTTACCGGCGCCGTTGGGGCCGAGAAAGGCGCAGATCGTGCCTTTCGCGACTTCCAGGGACAGGGAGTTCACGGCGGTTACAGCGCCGAATCGTTTGGTGAGCCCACGGCAGGAGATCACGGGTTAACTCGCCAGCTTAGCAGGGTAACGCGGTAGCGGTCTGCGTCGAATTCTACACAGTAAATTCGGGGGCCGGGCAACAGGGGAGCAGAGCCGAGGTTTCGCGGGACCGGCTTCGGCATTCACGTCCTCAAGCGCGAAGGGCGCGGACGCGACCCGTTTTGCGCGTTTTCCTCAAGCGAGTTCGGCGCGAACGCGACCGCCAATGCCTTTTGCGAAAGACTGATTGGCACCATTCGCCGGGAGTGCGTCGACTATCTCATCCGGCTCAATGCGCAGCACGTCAGGGTGATTGGTCAAGGAGTTTGTATGCCGCTATAACCGCAGCCCGCCCTCACGCCTCATTAGGACCCGGAACTCCGGGACCGCCCGAAGCCACGGTTCCGCTGGGTCCACACCAACACAAGCTGCCCGCCGGTTGTCGCGTCCGCGCGATGCCGGTTCTCAACGGGCTACATCACGAATATCGGCTGAAGAAAGAGGTCGCATAGCGACAGATCGAATATTTTCTGAGCACACGTCAGCGCGGATTGCTGACGGGTCAAAGACGCTATCCGCGGATGCCCGCCATCACCTCGGCTGCGCGGTCCGCCATAGACATCGATCCATCGACTATCGTCTGATCGCCCAGCAGGCTCTCAATCGATCTGAGCGCGGGCTTGCTTCGTAACGCACCCAGTGAACAAAGGGCCGAATATCGTACTTCAGCCGATGCGTCCCGAAGCATTTCTATCAACACGTGGACAGTCCTTGGCGTTGCGCGAAGGAGACCCAACGCCTCTGCTGCCAGACCTCTCGCCTTGGCGCTTTCTCTCGCATCGAGAAGCGCTTTAGTCAACGCGGATCGCGCCCTTTGGTCGTGCAGAAGACCCAAAGCAAAAACCGCCGCCTGCCTTCTGAATCCGGAGTCGGTCGTCCGGACCAAATGTATTAGGGGCCGCGTCGCCGTACGGCTTCCAATAGCTCCCACTGCCGCGAGGGCCTCCCATATCAAGAGGTCTTCTTTCTCACTAAGACCTAGCTGCAGCAACGCGCTAATGGACGCTCGGGATCGCATCAAGCCGAGCAGCGAACACGCCGTTGATCTGTCGCTCGCCGACCGAGTAGCATCCTCAGCAATTTCAATCAAATCGTCGGGAGTCTTAGCTCCGAGCATTTTCATCCTTGGAAACATCTCCAGTTTCCAAGGGTGCTTGCCCGAAGGGTTCCGCCGCTTCATCAAAGCTCCCGGTAGCCACATTGCTGGGCGTGATAACCAACTCCATAGGCCGCTGCGACTGTAGCCTGCGCTGCAGAATAGGCCGCGGCTTTTGCCGTCGGGAAGTTTGTGCCTTGCCCCGTGGCAGTGATTGTCCCTGCTGACCCGTGACCGGGCATATCGATTGCGTGCACGGAGCAAGTCGCCTGAACGGTGACAAGCCTACGCGACTGAATTGCGTCGGTAATTGCGTAGAGCAGGCTTTGAATTTGAGGTAAAGCAACAGATATGGCCACCCCAATACCAATCACAGTCACTCCAACGCAGAGCTCTGGCTGAAGGGTGCAAACCCCAATTGCAAGACCCGCCGTCTGCGCATCCAAAAAATCAAGCGTGGCGATCGGGCTGTATGGCTGCAAGATCAGAGTTCCCGTATCGTCGGGCCCAACATTGACAGGAACGGTGATCGGCGGCGGTTGAGGCAATGGATACCCGATTGGCGGTGGGAGCGGTAAATCCAAACTGTCAGGGTCAACGCCACCACACTCGGCTGGAGCTATATCCGGTGAGTAGATGTCGACAGGGCACCAGTCCAACCCGCCTGGATCATTGCGACCGACTGGGTCGCCGCCAACATAGGAATACCTGTTCCAGGAGGACGAGTCTCCTGCTTTGCCAGTGGCCAAGTCCGGGTCCGGCGTATCGAATCTGCCGTGGGTGGAAGCGCAGAAACGCTGGTCCGCATAATCGAGGCCGGTATACGAATCCCGCGTATAAGTGGCGAACTTCTCGCGATCATTGGAGGTCGAAGTAATTTCCTCGCCGTACGGATAAAACCGCGCCCCGCTCGCCCGGTTCGTCCCCACACGGTCCTGAACCACTTCATTGCCCGAATCCATCAGCAACCGCCCGCCGAACCAGATGCTCGTGCTCAGCGGCGTAAACCCGGAGAGACACCCCGGAAAAACCGCAGCCCGAACCCTGCACGCCGTACACGCCCAGCTTCTCTCCATGCACCCCGTAGAACGTAAGCTGCTCCTGACCGCTCGCCGTCATGCGGTAGACCCGCTTGTTCGCGGCATCATAACCGTAGTACTCCCGGCCGCCTGAAACCTCCTGCGCCGTGATCATGCGGTTCGCTTCGTCGTAGGTAAACGTTGCACTCACCCCCGAAGTCATATTCCCGTTCAGGTCGTAGCACTGGCATGCGAGCTGATTCGTCGCCGGATTGACCGCCGGCGTCAGATTCGCCCCTCCGTTGAGCGTCTTGGACACCAAGTTTCCAAATCCATCGTACTGGAAACTCTGCGTCCACGCGGTCGGCGTGCTCCCGTTGATCGGCGTAGAGCTGGTTGACGTCAGCCGCTTCAGGGCGTCGTACTGATAAACGATCGTTTCCCCCGATACCGTATCGGTGGCCTGCGTAATCCGGCCACTGTTCTGGGTCGCGGAATAAGCGTACTGAATTCCGCCCGAACGACGGCTACAGCGGACCGTTCGGGCGCGGTCGTCGAGTAATGGATTGACGAGAACGTCTGACATTCTACGGATTGCAATCGCGGCCTGCAGGAATTCAGGAGATTACCCCAGAAATAGGCCGAATCCAGCATTATTTTAAACGGGAATGCAACGTCGCACCGATCCAGTTTGCTAATATCGACAGAAGTGCCGGAGGTGAGAGAACGTACATCTATGACGGCCAGGGTCACCGCCATCACCAGTACTGTCTTATTGTGGGTTGCCGCCTGCGGTGGTGCCAACGCCCAGATGTTTTCGTTGGAGGGGAAGTTTGCACCTAGTGGCGGACAGCCGTCGGCGATCGCCGTCGGGGACTTCAATGGCGACGGCAAAACTGATCTCGCAATTACCGATTCATCCGCCAACACTTTAACTATTCTTCTTAATAATGGTGCCGGCGGATTCAGCCAAGCGACTGGAAGCCCATTCGCAACTGGGCATCACCCGTCCAGTATCGCCGTGGCCGATTTCAACGTGGATGGCAAACTCGATCTTGTCACTGCAAATCTCGCTGACAACACCATCTCTGTTTTCCTCGGCAACGGAACCGGAGGCTTTACGCAGGCCACTGGGAGCCCATTTGCTGGGGGTATTGGCCCCACATCTCTTGCTGTCGCGGATTTCAATCAGGACGGAAATCCGGACATCGCAATCGCCAACGCGAGTGGCGTGACAATTCTTCTGGGAAATCGTTTGGGTGGATTCGCCCCGTCTAACGGAAGTCCATTTGCGGCCGGAACCGGTCCTGTTTGTATAGCTGTGGGGGATTTCAACGATGATGGCCGTCCGGATCTGGCGGTCGCAAACTCGACATCAGGTAATGTCACGGTTCTGGTGGGAAATGGTGCGGGAGGATTTACCTCCGCGGCGCATAGCCCATTTGCGGTCAGTTCTGCTCCGACCTGGCTGCTGGTGAACGACTTCAACAACGATGGCAAACAGGATCTGGCAATTGCCGGCAGCGCAGGCACAGTTTCGGTTCTCCTGGGTGACGGCACCGGCAATTTCAACCCGACACCGACCAGTCCCACCGTAGTGGAAGGCACTCCGGCATCTCTCGTAACCGGCGACTTCGATGGGGATGGTAATCAGGATGTGATTTCAGCGAACGGCGGTTCCGGCACGATATCGATTCTGCTGGGAGATGGAACTGGCTACTTCTCGCTTGACTATGGCATTCCGCAAGAGCCGGAGGGTTTGCTGGCAACAGGAGCAGGGCCATTCGCCATAGCGGTTGCAGACTTCAACGTGGACCGGAAACCGGATCTTGCGATTGCGGTCGTTGACAGCGCAACACCAGCCAACAGCAACGTCGGCATTCTGTTGAACATTCTGCCCCTGTTAACGATTTCGCCGCCGGCCATAAGTCTCACGGAAGGACCGGAACAACAGCCTCCGGCTGTGGTGCGGGTAAACAGCAGTTCCGGCCAAAGCGGCGTTCCGATATCCCTTACGGTAGTGAGCCAATCGAATTCGATCAATTACATTGCGCCGTCGCCGATGAATGCAGGAACACCCACGGTCGTGAGCGTATTCGCGGAGGACAATCTTGCGCCCGGAATCTATACCGGTTCAATTCGTGCGCTCGCTCCCGGATTCTTCGGCGCGGCTGCGGAAGTAACTCTTCACGTTTCAGCGCCGGCGGGTACGATGCTGCCAGCGGCGGGAAGTCCGTTCATAGTGCCTGCCAACTCGAATCTCATTGCTGTTGCCGACTTCGACCGCGACGGCAATCTCGACCTGGTGACGGGCGGGGACGGATCCGGACAGCTTTCCCTATTTCTCGGAAACGGCAGAGGAGGGTTCACGAAGGCGCCCGCGGGCCCGTTCGGAGGCGCAATGGCCCCTGCAGCGCTTGTTACCGGGGACTTCAATCACGATGGCAATCGGGATATCGCAGTTGCGAATGCAACCCTGAACACCGTTTCGGTTTGGCTCGGCAACGGAAAAGGAGGATTTGCCGCAGCGCCAGGCAGCCCGTTCGCCGTGGATCGGAACCCGATCGCCGTTGTGACCGGAGACTTCGATGGCGACGGCGACCTCGATATCGCTGCTGTCACGGCAAACGGCGTCACGGTTTTGCTGGGAAATGGAGTGGGGGGATTCACTCAGGCCACGGGTAGTCCCTTTGCCGCAGGACCGTTTCCTGCAGCAATCGCGGCGGCGGATTTCAATTACGACGGCATAACCGACCTTGCAGTCGCCAATCAGGGTTCGAACACGGTGACGGTTCTGCTTGGGACTGCCGGCGGCAACCTGACGAACTCACCCTCGAATCCGATTTCGGTAGGAAACGCCCCACTGAGTATTACGGCCGTCGATTGGAGTCAGGGCGGAGCTGCAGGTCTCGTCGTTGTTTCCGAGTCGAGTATCACCTGGATAACCGGTGATGGTCGGGGAAACTTTATCACCTCAGTAGCGCCCACGACGACGTTCTCGCCCACCATAACTGCGGCGTCGGTTGGCGTCGGCGACTTCAACGGGGATGGCGGCCCGGACCTGGCAATCGTCGCGAACACCATCGGAAGTTCGGTGGCCATTAATACCGACTATTTTCTGCGGGGCTACTACTGGGGTTTTACGAGTTTCACGGCTGGAAACGGACCTTCGGCAGTCGCGGCGGGTGACTTCAACAATGACGGCCGCGATGACATCGCCGTAGTGAATTCGGTCGATGGCACCGTCAGCGTTCTCGTGGGCGCGCAGGCCCCTGCCGCGCTGACTTTCTTCAATATTCCGTCGTCGTATCCATATAACCAAGTACCGGAGACCGCTAGTCTAAGCATTTCCAGTTCCGATCCGTTGTTTACGCAGACCCTGGAGCAGGACGTGACATTGGCGATTGACGGAAACACTACGAACGGCCTTGGCCCTTCACTCGGGCCGAATGATGAAATATTTCTTCCATCCGGCGCCCAAGCTCTTAACGTGGGCACGCATACCTTGACGGCGAGCTTCCCGGCGGGCGGTCGTTACACAGGTAACTCTGTAAGTACCACTTTTCAGGTCACGCAGGCCCAACAGACCATTTCATTCGGTGCGTTGGCCGCAGTCTTCGTTGGCGTCAGTCCGCTTTCGGTTACCGCCACAGCCACATCCGGCCTTACCGTGAGCATCACGTCGAACACCATACATGTCTGTACGGTCAGCGGATTCATGGTCACCATACTCGCTGCCGGAAGCTGTTCCCTTACTGCCACTCAGGCCGGGAATACAACCTACCTTGACGCAACTGCTGTAACTGAGAGTTTCCTGGTGCGGCCCGCGACCGGCAGCCAAACTCAAACGATTACTTTTTCACAACCCGCCAATACGCGTCTGAGTGTAAACATCCCTTTAGTTGCGTCCGCGTCATCCGGGCTCGCCGTGAGCCTGGTCTCGACCACTCCTATGGTTTGTTCCATCTCGGGAAGGACGGCGATCACCGTCAACGTTGGCGTGTGTTCGATTATCGCTTCTCAGCCGGGCAACGTGTCCTTTGCGCCCGCGATTGCGGTGAGCAGAAAGTTCTCCGTGACGGCGATTCCTACCGGGATCTATTCTTTCTTCGACGGACCTTCGGATGACGGAGACACGCCGTACTTTCCCGTGGTTGCGGATTTCAATGGCGATGGCATACAGGACATCGCAGTCAGCGACGGGTCTTCCATCGTCGTGCTCCCCGGCACCGCATTTGGCCTTAGCGGTGCTCGAATTGTGACTCCGTTTGCGACCTTTGCTCGTCTGGTAGTTGGTGACTGGAACGGCGACGGAATTCCGGATCTTGCGGCTATCAGCGCTACGGACGGGATCGTAACTCCACTCATCAACAATGGGGCCGGTTCGTTCCTGCCGGGCAATCCGTTTCGTTACAGCCAGAAGGCCGGAGTGGCGGCAGCAGCCGATATGAACGGCGACGGTCTGCTCGACCTTGTAACCGTAGATGACGGCGGAGTTTTGACTGTTTATCTTGGCGATGGTGCCGGGGGCTTCCGTGGTGGCCCGGCCGGCTCGATTCCTTTGCTGCCTTCCGGAGACTCCGGACCGATAAATATAGTTGTGGCAGATTTCAACGGCGACGGTCTCACAGATATCGCCGTCGCCACGCCTATCAACCCTGCGTCCGCGAACAACGGCCTGCCGGCAGATTCCGGTTCACTCTTTGTGTTAACAGGAGATGGAACCGGTAATCTGACGCCCGCCGCAGGGAGCCCATACTTACTGTCGACCCAAACTGTCTCGGGTCTTGCCGTCGGAGATTTCAACGGCGATGGCAGTACGGACCTCGCTGTCATAACAGACACTGCGCTTAAGGTATACCTCAACAACGGCAGGGGGAACCTCACAACCAACGCGCCGGTCACTCTTACGAATGGGAATTTTTATAATGGCGGCGCAATCGCGGGAGATTTCAACGGGGACGGCAACCTGGATATTGTCGCGCCGAATATAGATTCTTCCACTGTGAATTCTCCCGCGGCACTGGTATTCTTCCTCGGCGACGGCAGCGGTGGCTTCACAATATCAAGCTATCAGCCGCATGTGGGCAGTCCCGGTGTTTCTATAGCAACTGGTGATCTCAACAATGACGGTATGACTGATTTTGTCGTCGCCGGCTCTTCGGTGGTCCCTGTGGCACTGTATTTCGGCAGCCTGGAAACGGCCGCCACCACTCTGACGGGACCCGCAACGCCCTTCTACGGAACCAACTCGACATTTCAGGCTACTGTCAACCTTGTTGCTCCAGGGTTTTACAGCCTGGCGGGCAGTGTTTCTTTTTCGCTGGACGGCGGATCGGCAACGACGGTGCCGCTCTCGGGTGGTGTCGCGCAGTTCACTCTTCCCGGCACCACTGCCCTGGGTTTTCACCAGCTCAGGGCAGCTTTCAGCGGCAGCCCCGGAATCTCCTCATCGCAAGGATTTTCTTCGTTTCAGATCGAGCTCGGTCAATCAATTACATTTGATCCGTTGGGAACCGTCACCTTCAGTATAGGTTCCCAGCCGCTCACGGTACCGCTCAGCGCGACCGCGACCTCAGGGCTGCCAGTCACATTCATTACGACGACAATAGCGGTTTGCAACGTGACCGGTGCTGATACGGTTACTCTTTTCGGACTTGGAACCTGTTCAATCACGGCCCTGCAATCCGGCGATGCAAATTATTCGGGCGCCATCCCGGTAACACAGAGTTTCAGCGTCGTTTCCGGCGGTCCTCCGCAGTTGATCCAGGTGACACCATTTACGCGCTCCCCCAATACGCAGACTTTCACCCCGCTCGTTTATGACTACAACGGGACTGCCGATGTTCAGACCATTAGTCTCCTCATCAGCAACAGTGACGTTCCCACGGCAGCGCAGGCGTGCGAGGTGGTTTATACCGGGCCGTCCTTGAAGCTTTACAACGATGCTGGAAGCGCTACGTTGCCTGGGGTCGCTTCATTGCTGCCCGGGACACCCGGAGGTGGGGGGGGCACAGTTTCGAACAGCCAATGCACTCTGTCCAGCGGAGGCACTGTAACTACAAATAACTTCGGCTTGTTTTACGCCCCGATCGGCATCAACGTGCCCATCAATATCACCGCCGCGCCAGGCTTCACCGGGGATAAATGGGTTTTTGCCAGCGCAATGAACAACGAAGGTCAATCCAGTGGCTGGCAATTTGCGGGCTTCTGGCGACCGATCACCGGAACGTCCAGTGCTACTATCCTGACGAGTTCAGGATCGCCAGCAACGTTCGGTAGTGCAGTCATTCTGACAGCGAAGGTTTCGCCCGCTGCGGCCTCGGGTACGGTAACCTTTTACGACGGAGCGAACGTTCTCGGCATAAGCAGCGTTTCCTCCGGCGGCGCGAGTTTCACGACGAAGCTACTGGCAGCCGGAACGCGCACGCTCTCTGCTCACTACAACGGCGACAGCATCTACGCTCCTGGCAGCTCAACCATTCTGCCGCAGACCATCAACGTCAACTTTGAAGGTGGATTCGCGCCGGCAGTCACCTATAACCTTGGAGATTTCCCGCAGAGCGTCGTCGTGGCTGACTTCAACGGCGATGGTAAAGCCGACATTGCCGTGGGTTTTCAGGATGATCTGAATGGAATCAGTGTTCTGATGGGAAATGGCGACGGCACATTTCAGCCCCCCGCCGCAGTCAGCACAGGCGCGGGAGGATCGCAGGGATTAGTTGCCCGCGATTTTAACGCTGACGGAAAATCCGATCTCGCTCTCCTCTCACCTTCCGGCACTGTACAGATATTACCGGGCAATGGCGACGGCACTTTTCAACCCCCGTTAACGCGAGTCGCCTCGAACCAGGGCTCGATGCTCATTGCGGCTGATTTCAACGGCGATGGCCGGACGGACGTTGCGATCGGCGATGGCCAGGGGAAAGTGCTCCTTGGTAATGGCGACGGCACTCTCCAACTGACACTCGGCGCTGGCCCCCTCGGCTCTGCCATTGCAGTGGGAGACTTCAACGGTGACGGTAAAGCGGACCTTGCGGCTGCGGATTCGCAATCGAATCTGATATCCGTTGCGTTCGGAAACGGCGACGGAACATTCCTTTCGCCAAGTGCCGCCTATGAGGTTGGGACGCCGTTTAGTGCAGAATCAGGGATCTGTCAGGGCCCGGTCGCAATAGCTGCCGGCGACGTGAACGGAGATGGGATAACCGACCTGGTGACCGCAAACTGCGGCAGCAACAGCGTAAGCGTTCTTCTTGGCGTTGGGGACGGCACATTCTATACCGCGGTGACCTATCCGACCGGTATCAACCCGCAGGCCGTTGTGCTTGGCGACTTCAACGGCGACGGCAAAATCGACATCGCCACTGCTGACTTCGGTGCAGAGCCCCCTCCCGTCACCATAGGAACGATCAGCGTCCTGAGTGGTAACGGCGACGGTACTTTCCAACCGCCGGTATCCCATTCAGCTGGATACGAGCCTGCGGGGATCGCTGCGGCCGATTTCAACGGGGATGGACTAACGATCTCGTAGTCACAAACCGGGGCTTCACTTCAATAAACGTGCTGCTCGGTTTGCCGGGCGAGCCGCCGCAGACGATCATATTCGGACAGGTCAACAACGTCGACCTGGGAAGCGGGCCGCTTAGCCTCAGCGCGACGGCCTCCTCTGGTCTTTTCGTTTTATTCACCTCTAATACCAACGCGGTATGTACTGTCTCCGGCTCAACGGCGACTTTGGTTGCCACAGGAACCTGTTCCATTACCGCAACCCAACCGGGAAATGCGAGCTTCGCCGCCGCGCCTTCCGTAACTCAGTTCTTTACTGTAAATCCGGCTGACGCAACACCACAGACGATCACTTTTGCCCCTCTCAGCAATATTGCTTTCGGGGCTGCGACGATCTCCCTGGCGGGAGTTGCCACTTCTCACCTCACGGTCGTCTTCACGAGCAACACACCGGCGGTCTGCACGGTGAACAATTCTCAGTTAACGATGGCCGGCATTGGCACCTGTTCAATAACCGCAACTCAGCCCGGGAGTGGAACGTTCGGTAGCGCGACCCCAGTTACTCGAACTTTCCTGGTTACGCGGGGCGCCAACAAGATCAACTTCCCCAATCCGGGAAGCGTGGCAATGCCTGGGCCATACACGCTGATGGCTACGGCGAGTTCGAACCTGACGGTGAGTTTTGCTTCCAGTACCCAGAGTATCTGTACGGTCAACGGGTTCGTGGTGACGGTGGTTCTGACGGGTAGCTGCACGATCACCGCCAGCCAGGCTGGCAACGCGAACTACGCCGCAGCCACTCCGGTATCCCAGTCCTTCACGATCAACGCGGCACCCAGCGGGGGCGGAGGTGGAGGCGGCGGAGGAGGAGGTGGCGGAGGAGGAGTTGGGGGCGGAAGTCCGGCCGGCACGCTGACGGCGTCTCCGGAGAGCGTCACGTTCAACGCCGCGCCGGGTACTCCCGGGACGCAGACGGTAACTTTGACTTATTCGAGCTCCCTCGCCGGTGCGCCGACGTTTCAAACCGTCGTATCGACCAACGACCCGCCGGGAAGCACGCCATGGCTGACTGTATTCCCCATTTCGGGAACCATGACGGCAACTCCAGGCACTACCATCCCGCACATATCCACAGCGACCCTAACGATCAAAGCGGACCCGACGACCCTCGCCACCGGCTCCGTCCACACCGGGATCATCACTTACATCGCGGCACTAGTCAGTGCGGACACGACGTCGGTAACTATGAATGTCACGAACCCGGCGATCACGGTGGCTCCGAAGTCGCTCAGTTTCAGCTACACGCAGGGGTCTTCGAGCCTGCCTACAGCCCAAAACATCATGGTTTCCAGTACGCCTGCCGGGGCAACCTTCTCGGCTTCCGCATCGACCACGAGCGGTGGGAACTGGCTATCCGTTCCGGCAAAGAACGGAACTACGCCGGGCTCCGTCCCGGTTTCGGTCGATGTGACGAATTTGGCTCTTGGGTTGTATTCCGATACGGTCACGATTACTTCCGGCGGCAGCCCGATAACTGTGCCTGTGACGTTGAACGTTCTCCCGGCGACCCAAGTAGTTATCAGCCCAGGAGGCGTCGTTCCCATTTACAGCTCGTCGACATCGATCCAGGCGGGATCGTGGATCTCGATCTTCGGAACCAACCTTGCCGTCGCACCCGTGACGTGGAACGGCGATTTCCCGACAACCCTTGGAGGCGTGAGCGTAACAGTGGACGGTAAGCCGGCTTATTTGTGGTATGTAAGCCCGACCCAGATCAACGTGCAGGCACCGGACGATACGGCAACCGGTACCGTCAATGTCGTGGTGACGAACAGCCACGGAAGCTTTACCTCGACCGTCACGCTCGCGCCAATCAGTCCCTCTTTCTGCCTCCTGGACAGCACTCATGCGGCCGGAGTGATTCTGGCGCCAGATGGCACGGGAGCCTACCAGGCAGGCGGCGTCTATTACGACTTACTTGGCCCATCGGGAGCCTTCTCGTTCAACACCCGCCCGGTCCACCCCGGAGAGATTCTGGAACTATACGGTGTTGGATTCGGTCCGACGAATCCGGTCGTACCCTCTGGTCAGGCCTTCACCGGGGCTGCGCCAACTGTTTACCCGGTGACGATCACGATCGGAGGCGTGTCCGCGAATGTCAGCTTCGCGGGGATCACCGAGGCCGGCTTGTACCAGTTCAACATGACCGTTCCGAACGCGGCCAGTGGAGACCAGCCGTTACAAGCGACAGTGAATGGCGTGCAAACTGAGACGGGGCCGGTGGTGACGATCCAGTAGCTGGCCAAGAGGTCGATTGTCAATCTGATTGCCAATCCGCCGCAGGTTGCCAACCTGCCCCACAGCGCTACAGCAGGCAGAGTTTGGCTTCAGGGAATCCGTACACTGGATACGATTCCGTCCCTTAACCGGACTGCTCCGACCGGGGTCGTATTCACGTAGTACTGGAAGGTTTCGAGCAGATGGCCATCGTCATCCGTCGTGATGCGTCCGGAAGGCGGTCCAAGCTTCAGCACTTGTTCCCGGTTCATTCCCACGGTGATTTGCTTCAGATCGATTTCTTTGGCGGGAGCAACCGGAACAGCCGTACGCGGGACGGCCTGCACGAGCTTTTGCCCCCGTGCCATGGTTTCGAAACCGCGCACGTTCTCGCGAAAGGCTGCAACGTCCTTCTCTTCCGGTGCAATGGCGACTGCACGATCCGCGGAGCTTACAGCCAACGGCAGGGGATCGAACGGGATTTGCCCCGCAGCGTAGACGATGAGTCCCTGCCACGCCAGCATGTAACCGGCCTTCGCGAGCACATAGGGATTCCGTGATGCCGCCAGGTCCTCGCGCGCCGCTTTCGCAAGCGCGGACTGCGTGAGCGCTCCGTCAGCCTTCAGCGGGTAGTGGTTTCGATTCTCCAGCGTCACGCCCAGGATCATCAGGGCGTATTCGTCGCCAAGCCGCGCGCCAATTTCCTTATTCTTCGGGTCGAGGGTCAACGCGCGCTTCAACAGACTGACGGCGTATTCCTTGTCGTCGGTTTTGAAAAAGTATGCCGCGTTCGTCAGCACGGCCGGTCGCGCATCGGGCTTGGCCGCCTGCCTTCGCCACGCATCGGAAGCGAGCCTGTATCCCTGCGCGTCGGCGAGATAATAGCCCGCGGGGTCGATGGTCGCTTGTGAGGTGCCCGCTAAATCGCCTCCAGGCGCATTCTCAATCAGCCACAGAATGTGCCGACGGCGCTCGGCGATTGCCTCTTGTGGATCGGCTGATTTGTCGAGGTAATAATGATCGAGAAGCCTGCTCAGCGCCGCGAGGTCGTTGGGATTGGTCTGAACAGCCATCTCCAGGCTTCGGGCGTCCTCGGAGGACATACCGGGCGGGGCTTGAGCCGGCGATTCAGTTTGCGCGAGCAAGGCGAGCAAAATGGTTGCAAGCCATCGCGGCGACGTGGACGGCATTTTCATTTTCGCATCCTGAACCTGGATTTATGGTCACAGACAGCTCAATTGCGATGCAACTTAACCATGGTTATTTCACCCAAGGTTATTCACCCAAAGCTACAGTCAGCGGTTAAGGCGAAGAGTTTCAATGGGATCTGCCAGTGTTCCGCGCCGCCCGGAAGGGCACGGCAGGGCCGAAGCCCCGCCCCACGGCCCGGAGACAGGTCACCGGCGACAAGATCGCCAGCGGCACAAATTTTACTGGAGTTTGAGGAAGGTGGCGAGGGCCAGCAGGGGGAAGTAGAGCCGGTAGTAGTGGTAGTTGAGGTAGAAGACTTTGGGGAAGCCCGTGCCGGTCGCCAATTCTTCCTGCCAGATGCCGTCTTCGGTCTGGCTTTCGATCAGGTATTCGACGCCCTGAAGGACGCTTGAACTGTACGTGTCGCCGCCTGCCATCAGACCCATCAGCGCCCAGGCGGTCTGTGATGGAGTGCTTTCGGCCGGCGTGTAAATGTCGTTGTCGTAGCTGGCGCAGCTCTCGCCCCAGCCGCCATCCGGGTTTTGAACAGAACGCAGCCACTCGTTGGCGCGCTGAATGTATGGCTCGTGATCGTCCTCATTCATGGCGCGCAGGCCGCGCAACGCGAAACACGTGCCGTAGATGTAGGCCACGCCCCAGCGGCCGTACCAACTTCCGTCCGCCAGCTGAGTCCGGATCAGATAATCGATGGCGCGGCGGCAGGCGGTATGCTCGCGGTCGAATCCGTTGGCGGCCAGGGCTTCGAGCGTGCGGCCGGTGATATCGGCGCAGGTGGGGTCGAGCATCGCGTTATGGTCCGCGAAGGGAACGTGCGTCAGAATTTCCCAGTTGTTATCGACGTCGAAGGCCGCCCATCCGCCATCCTTCGACTGCATGGCAACGAGCCAGTCGAGCGCGCGCTTGAGGGTGGCCGACTGCACCTTCGCCTTCGACGCTTTCATGTGCGGGAACGCGAGCAGCACCATGGCGGTATCGTCGATGTCCGGATACCAATCGTTGTGAAACTCGAATGCCCAGCCGGAGGGCTCGATCGAGGGGCGTTTGACGGACCAATCCCCCTTGGTGTGGATCTCGCGGGCAAGAACCCAGTCCGCAGCGCGGGAAAGCGCGGGAGAGCCGCTGAACCCGGCTTCGCCCAAGGCGTAAGATGCAATGGCCGTGTCCCAGATCGGCGAAAAGCAGGGCTGGAAGAAAAACGTTTTGCCATCGTCGACGATCAGGTTTTCAAACTGCCGGACGGCTTCCATGCGAACGGGAGAGTTCTCCGCGTAACCGAGAACGTCGAGCGCCATAATCGCGTACATCATGGGCGGGTAGATGGCGCCGAGGCCGTCGGCGTGTTTCATCCGTTCGAGCATCCAGTGCTCGCACTTGCGAACAGCGGCCTGGCGGATGCGCGTGAAACCGTAACGGTCCCACAGCTTGAGGATCTTGTCGGACTGGACAAAGGTCCTGCGCCAGCTCAGCCAGGAAGCGTTGCTCTCGAAACTGGTGCTCTTGCCGGGGATGAGGATCTCATCCAGATTGAATCCCGCGGGCACCGGACGCCGGGGATCGTGCGCATGAACGATGGCGAGCGCGACGATGATGGCGCGGGTCCAGGAAGACATCTGATAGAGAAGCTTTCCCGGCAGCAGCATGATCTCGGGCGGAATGCTGGGCGTGCCTTCTCGCGGGTAGAGATCGAAGAGGCTGAGATTGACTTTGGTGTAGCTGTTGGCGGCCTGGAGACCGCCGAGGGCGATGATGCGGGCGCGCAACCGGGCCATGCGTTCGTCTTCAACGGGGATGCCGGCGACCTTTAAAGCGAAATAGGCTTTGACGCTGGCGCTGATCTCGCTGGGACCCTTGACGTAGATATTGAACCCGCCGTCGGGCAGCTGTTTGGAGAGAATACGATCGGCCGCGCGATTGATCCTGGCGCGGTTGGGCGGGTTCCAAATTCCGTCGACTGGCGCGTACATCCAGAGCTGCAGCAGGATGAAGTCCGACTCGAGCGTGGTGTCGGCGGTGAGAAGCGCGCACCAGTAGCCATCGTCATGCTGGAGCGAAAGAAGGTGCTCGGCGGAGAGTTGAATCTTCTGCTGAGCGGCGTTAAGGAGTGTGGCGTCGATCGGTTTTGCCGGTGCCTGGAGCGTGGGGCTCATTTCGTGACGTAATCAGCGTTGCGAAGCCGTAATGCCGTAAAGTTGCGAAGAGGCGGCGCTGGCCAGTTCCGGAGGCAGCGAAAAGCGCACGTCTTCTTCCACCATTTCCACTTCTTCCAATTGCCGGAATCCTTTTTCATCGAGAGCCGCGACGATTTTTTCGACGAGATGCTCGGGAGCCGACGCGCCGGCGGTCACGCCGATACTGGTGATTCCTTCCAGCCATTCCGGATGCACGTCGCTCCAATCGTTCACGAGATACGCCTGTACGCCGTAGTTCTGGCCGACCTCGACGAGCCGCTTCGAGTTGGAACTGTTCGCCGAACCGACGACGAGAATCAGCTGGCAGAATTCCGAGACGCCTTTGACCGCCATCTGGCGATTTTCGGTCGCATAGCAGATGTCCTGCGATTTCGGTCCGCGAATCATCGGGAATCTTTCTTCGAGACGCGCCACGATGTCTTTGGTTTCATCCAGACTGAGGGTTGTTTGGGTGAGGTACGCGACGTGCGCGGGATCTTCGATCTTCAGGGCGTCGACGTCCGCGACCGATTCGACGAGAATCATCTTCGTGGGCGCTTCTCCCAGCGTGCCGATCACCTCGTCATGATTCTTGTGGCCGATCAGAATAATGGTGTAACCCTCGCGCGCGAACTTGACCGCTTCCAGATGCACTTTCGTAACCAACGGGCATGTGGCGTCGATGATGGCGAGCTGGCGTTCCTTACCCTGTTTGCGAACTTCGGGCGAGACGCCGTGCGCGCTGAAAATGGCGCGGGCGCCGGACGGCACTTCCTCGAGTTCCTCGACGAAGATAGCACCCATTTCGCGGAGCTCATCGACCACGTGCTTGTTGTGGACGATTTCCTTGCGAACGTACACGGGGGGACCATAAAGGTTGAGAGCAATTTTGACCACGTCGATAGCGCGTACGACGCCGGCGCAAAAACCGCGGGGCTTGAGAAGGTAGATCTTCTTTTGTCCAAGTGCATTTGCAGTGATGGGTTTAAGTGGCATGGTGGTGGTCTGTCGTGCAAAACGGGTGAACGCGTGATTACAAAGTATATCATCTGATGAGGGCCGAGGCCCAATTGGAGGGGCTATTGAAGGCATGGCGTTTTACTGAGGGCTTCGGGGCGGAAAACCTTAAGATTGTGGAACTTCCGGATCCGGTTCCGGGTCCGGGCGAAGCTGTGGTGCGGGTGCGCGCCTGTTCGCTCAATTTTCGCGATCTGGCGGTAATGCGCGGAGCGTACGGAGGTAACGTGAAGGCGCCGCTGATCCCACTTTCGGACGGCGCAGGAGAAGTGACCGAGGTAGGGCCGGGCGTAACTCGCGTCAAACCCGGAGACCACGTGGCCGCGATCTTCATGCAGGAATGGCTGGAAGGTAGGACGCCGGATGATCGACAGTCCAACTCCGCACTGGGAGGCTCCATCGATGGCATGGCGGCTGAAAAGGTGTGCCTGAAAGCGGAGGGGCTGGTTCATTATCCCGAACATCTCTCGTTTGAAGAAGCCGCGACGCTGCCGTGCACGGCAGTTACGGCGTGGAACGCACTGTTCCGGTCGGGAGACCTGAAGCCGGGTGAATCGGTGCTGTTGCTCGGAACCGGCGGTGTTTCGAACTTTGGTCTGCAGTTCGCGAAGATGGCGGGAGCGCGGGTCATCGTAACATCCGGCAGCGACGCCAAGATGGAGCGGCTGCGAACCATGGGAGCGGATGGGGTAATCAATTACAAGACCACTCCGGCATGGGACAAGCCGGTGAAAAAGCTCACGAACGGCATTGGGGTGGATCACGTGG